>Ga0228710_1006172_pt1 | contig 18330 bp, 7 predicted proteins | sample MedpolnodulmetaG_FD_177995 | JGI IMG/M metagenome (GOLD analysis project Ga0228710, IMG submission 177995) | Root nodule microbial communities from Medicago polymorpha collected in Santa Monica, California, United States - pink nodules | ecosystem: Host-associated > Plants > Roots > Nodule...
TAATTTGCTCATTTCTCCTTTATAACAAAGTTTTTTAAAAATACAGTAAAAGTGATTTATTTAGAATATCCGAGTTTGTGCAATATTCATTAATTTGCTCATTTTTCCTCTAAAAATAATTTTTTACAAAATACATTATTCAACACGTGCGAAGCACGGGTTTGTAACTAGTTAAGATATACAATTCCTATATTTATTTTCATAAATATTTGTTCATTAATTTTCATATATATTTATTTAACATAACTCATAAATATTTGTTTATTTATCTTCACGTATTTTTAAATATCAATGTCTATTTTGAATTTTTTTAATGATGTTTTTATTGTTATTATCCTTGTTCATAGGTGATCATTACAAGTATATATAAATATAGCATAATTCCTCTAAAGAAAATCAATATAGATTAAAAGTTGTGATATATTAACCACCATAGGTGACACATACCTCTTCTATCACCTCACACTTTTTCACATGAGTGAAATTACTAAAATGTCTTTTTACATATGGTGTATAATAAAAGTAGGAAAAAAGGTGTCAACGTAACATTATTGTTAGATTAATTTATATCTCTTTTCTTTATAAGTATTGTATATACATTTTATTTTATATCTTATATTTATTTCACGGATCTAATCCATATGAAATCCCTCCCCATGGTTGGAGTAGCAGTCAAAATAAGGACGCACACAGAGATGTAAGTAACCCTTTTTAGAGAAAGGAACCATCCCTTGTCTTTCTTTATACAAAATAAGGGTCAAAGGGAACCAAACTTGCAACTTGCAACTTGCAACTTGCAACCATCCCTTGTATTTCAACAAAACAAGGAGACTGTACTTTATATCTTTTCTTCCTTCTAGTCTCACATGGTTGCGAAAAGTCCATGGGCTCATTTTCTTCTATTGCCAGTACGGCCAAAGTTAAAAATTTCATACTAGAAGATTAATTGGGATTAAATTTTAGTCCTTACACCGCAAGGCCATATTATGTTTTTTTTTCTTTCACTCAACTTGAACAAAGAAGAGGTACAATCAAGGCTGGTAATGAACCGAGACCATTTGAATATAGTTCAAAGCTCGACTCTGCAATTAATTTGTTGAACTTAGTTCGTGAACCTGATGTGCTAAACTTAAGTTAAAAATCAAGTTCATTTATTAAATGAACCGAACTTAACCTATATATAGTTCGGAAGTATTATATATTTTTTAAAGTTATACACCTTAAACTTTATCTTTTTCTTTTTAAAAAAAAGTTACCTCCCTCTTAAAAATATACGGTATAAGCTGTCTTGAAAGTATATGCCTTGAGGTGGGGTTTAGCATGAGAAAGGAAAGTTCTTTCCCATTATGGAAAAGTTTGACCACAACCATAAATTTAAGGGTTAAATATGTTTTTGGTCTCTATAAAATTGAGACCTTTTAAGTTTAGTCCTTACTTAATTTTAATAGTTCTTTTAGTCCTTAAAAAAAATTCTGCACTCAGTATTAGTCTCTCCTCAATTCACATTTGTTTAATTTATGATTAAACTCTTGAATTTTTAAACAATTTTTTGTAGACGTTTTAAGAAGATTCCTAAAAGTTCATATGCAAAAAATTGTTGCAAAATTTGATTTCTAAGTTCAGATTTTGTTAATTATATCTTTAACTTTTCCCATTTTAAAAAATTCATATTTAATTTGTTTCATGTTAAAAAATTCTAAATTTTAGTTAATCAACCTTTCATAGTGTTCTAAACTTCTCTCAAAAAATTCGTTCAAAAATTTAAGAGTTTAAGGATAATTAAACAAACTTTGTTGTAACAGAGACTAAAATTAGAAATAATTTATTTTGTAGGGACTAAAAAACCTACAATTTATAATTTTTTAATCATATGGCCTTGATTGAATCCTTGAGACCAACGTGCCTGTGTCCTTCAAAGACCAATTTGCTTTTTTTTTTTAATTACTGTACCCCCTGCTTACTGCCTGCACCCCCTTTTTTCATCTCATTTTTTTTATTTCTATTTCTTCATGCATTTTAATTTCTATTGCATTTTTAATTTCTTTTGTATTTTAATTATTTTTATGGTTATTAGATTAGGCTGCATATTTATCATTCATTTATTTATTGCATATTTATTTATTTTTCTTATGTCATTTATTTTTATCGCATGAAATTTAGGATGTATGTTAGGCTTAATGTAAATCATTCATGCATATTTATTTTTCCGTCGTTTACTTTATTACGCAGACTATAGAATGTATCCTAGGTCAATGTAACTGTGTGTGTCTCTCATTTTTTATGCTTCATTTATAGTTTAGGTTAAAGGTTTTTTGTAGTGATCCAATGTCACTACAAAATTCCTACGTTTTATTTTTCTTGCTCCGTTAGTTGTAATTCTAATTTAAATAACCACAATTTACAAAAATATTTTCTCAATAAACCTTGATTCAAAAATCAAGTGATCCTTTTTTATTCTTATTTTCTTAATCAAATGTTAATCAATCTAATTTCATTTTGAGTAATATTTTCCAATATTAAAAATAAAAACAAGTTTATCTTGCCACTTGGCTTTTATTTTAAAACCTTTTTCAAAACTAATAAAAAAACACATAGTAAATCAAACGTCCATTTCTACCATGAACTAAGAGGTTTTGATCCCTCACGGGTACGTAGGCAAAGGGCACTCGTCCTTCCAAATCATTAAAAAAGTAAATAAAAAATGTTCTTTTTCCTCTTCACCATTTAATTCTATTTTCAAAAGTAAACAAGTTATAGCACAACCCACAAACCCTTAATCTTTTTAAAATATGGGTAATTTGAACTTTTTTCCCCTTTTCTTAAAAAATTTAAATGTTCAGTCGTGAAATAAAAAGTGAGTCAAATGCTAATCAAATAGCCTTGATCTCCAAAAAATGACGCGACAGTCCCTTATGTTTTAAAAGTTTTAAGTTGTTCCCTTACGTTTTTAAAGTTTCAAGTTGGTCTAAAACGTTAATTACGTTGAAATAAGTTTACCCATTTCGCGACAAAAAAATTACAAAAAAAACTGATTTTCTAAATAACTTAAATTCCTTCACCCATATTGTCAATCGAATCTTTAATCGGTTAAGTGATGGAAGAGACTAACTTATTTTAATGTGAGTAACATTTTGGACTAACTTAAAACTTTTAAAATGTAACGGACCAACTCGAAACTTTTAACACATAAAGGATCAACTTGAAACTTAAAGTAAACATAGGGGACCAACACATGCAATTAAACATTTATTAAATCATGAGCCTTTGCAAAAAAAATTGTGCTTGTTATTTCTAACCCAAATTTAAGTGCAATAAATAATACTTTTTTCCCCATTATCTTAAATTTTTGAGTAAGTTACACTACTCTCCTCTTAGGGTCCGTTTGGTTCGAGAGTTTTGGAGGGAAGGGGAGGGGAGGGGATGGGAGGGGAGATTTTTAATTTGAAGTGTTTGGGTCAATTTTTAGAAGGGGAGGGGAGGGGAACAAATCTCTTTAAAATTTTATTGCATTGCCATAATTATCCTTAAATTAATTTCAAATCTCAATATTAACCTTGTAACAACTTTTATTATTATTAGATTATATTATTTTTGTAACAATCTTATTATTGTAACAATTTTTATTATTATTTTGTTATATTTTCCGGTAACAACTTTTATTATCATACAAACCACTCCTACTACTACTTTGTTGTTGTCGACAGCCGTATTATTATTATTATCTTATTTTAATTCAGCTTATTATTACTTGTTGTTCCTTTTTTTTTCACTGTTAATTCACCTGTTCATGTCTTATTGTGCAAAATATATGAGCCAGTTTGAGATAAAAATAAACAGCTTAGATGTGTGCTTGTCTTTCGTCGATCTCCGAAATCGTAAAAACAAGTAGTTTCTTTTATTTAATTACGTTTAAGCGTAAAACGGTAAAATAATTTTAAAATCCCTCCCCTCCCCTTGCGAATCAAACACGTTTTTAATTAAAATATCTCCCGTCCGCTCCCTTCCGTTAAAATCCCTCCCCTCCCCTCCCCTCCTAATTCTCGAACCAAACAGACCTTTAAAGATGCTTGAATTACACACCTCTCCCCTCTTATGTTAAAATTACACATCTCTCCCATCTTATGTTAATTTTTTTTTGGGTTGTTATTTCTAACATCAAAATATTTAAATTTAATATCATTGACATATAAATTATAAATAAATAAATTTAAATTTCTTAAATGGTAGTTCAAAATTAATATATATCATAAAAACATATATTTAAGTTAAAATAGATTAAAGTGTAGTGTATATTTAATTATTAAAGGAGTGAGTTGTAATTAAAACATCTTATAAGGGAGTGGAGTATAAATTTTACTTTTCAAGGGAGGGAAGTGTATATTTTAACATAAGTGGGAAGGGGGGTGTAATTCAAGTTTCTCTTAGGAGAGGGGAGTATAATTTACTCTAAATTTTTTGAATTGATTTTCCACAAATCTTCATAAATTAAATTATTTTAATTTTTTTTTGAAGGAAAATTAAATTATTTTAATTAAAATTTTATTAATATTCCACAATTATATACATTAACAAACGAAACCATAAACTTAGTTTTTTTTAAAGGAAAAAATATAAACTTAGTTAATTTCACTAAATATAATCCACATTATTTATCGACAATTGCTTTTTTGACTTTCAATACTTCCTAAAAACACAAGTAAAAAACTAAAATACCTTCAGCAGTAGTTAACTACCACTGGCTTATAACTAAAAAACACACCGGCAGTTAACTGCCGCTAAGTTTTTTGATCATTTACTTGTGTTACTAAGACACATTGAATGTAAAAAAAGCGATCTCCTTATTTATCACACCAAACACACACAAACCTCCGAAACACTTTCTTCTCCAAAACACACCTCATGTACCAACACACACAAACCTCCAAAACACTTTCTTCTCCAAAACACTTCTACCCGTCACTACACCATGGCCATGTTTAAGCTTCAGAATATCAGAAACTATAAAACAAGACTACAACACAACACAACACCACCATATTTCTCAAGAAATAAAAAACACCACCATTGTTATAAACTGAGAATTTTAGAATTACAAGACACATAGAAGTACCAGAAAATTAACTAAAACAACAACTTATGAATCATAAGACAAACTCTCAAACAAGCATTGGTGATATGAAGAGATGGCTTGGCGCATCTGACTTTCACGATGGATTATGTAATGAAAGGAGTGAGGTGTTGATTTGTTTTCATACAAACAAGAGGTGTATTAGTAAAATATATTAATACTATTTAATATTTTAATTTTTGTAACACTTAAAAAATCAAACAAAAAAATGTAACTTGTTTCACTCACACATTGCAGTGAAAAAACCAGTTTTCCATGATGGAAAAAAACTTTACTGCCCCAGGTTAAATGCCACCATGCCTTGAATATATAACTGACTTCTCGTTTCCTTTAATCCTTATGTGTTTGATGAACGTTGCTGATTCATTATGCTATTATATCCATTGGTGCTTGCGTATATCTACTATTGCCAAGTTTGTTGTTTACTTCTTCCAAACCATTCGATTTTTATAAGATATTAAACATAACTTAGAAATAGTGCTTTATCGTTTTTTTTTTTGACAACAACCAATAGTGCTTTATCGTTAAATTTACGTATATTATATAAATCATTGAATTGTGTTTTTAAAAATATATGATCCGTGCGGCAGCACGGGTAGCGATCTAGTTTATACTTTAACTTTTTTTTTTTTGGTCAAAGTTTATACTTTAACTTTATACCTTGTTTCTTAAACTTAGTCTTTAACCATTACTCTCCTTTTTTTTCAATAAAGAAAAAAACCATTACTCTCCTTTTCAACAAAAAATAAAAATTTTCGTGTTCTTTTCTCAAAATGTTGTGATAGCAAAATGGCAAGACAGCAACACGAGCAAGCAACTGGTAAACATTCAACTCCTCACCTCTGGGTTAGTGATTCGTGAACAAACCTCATTCATCTCTGTCACTCTCATCTTCCTTTCTAACATTCAAATCTGAATTATATTTTTTATGTTGTTCCTGTATTGACTGTTGAGTTGTGTAGAGTAGAATTTAAGTGGAGGTTTATTTGAGATGCTATTCTCATGCAAATTCTGAATCTCGCTGTTTTTCTATTTTGTTAATTATTCTTCTGCTTTGCAATAGTTTCTATGTGAAAAAATATGAATATAGTGGCACATAAAATTAAAATATGAAAGATCTAAAAATTTGGACTTTTTTTTTAAAGAAAAAATGCCTTTTAAATTATATGCTTTGAACAAATGAGATGAACCTAACGAGCCGAACCGAGTTGTTCATGAACTTTAAACAAGGCGAACTCGAGCTAAAAAAAGATTTGAAAAGTCTAGCTCATACCAGTTCTTATCGAGTCAAGTCTAGCTCATACCAGTTCGGTTCGACTCGACTCGTTTCCAGCCCTAGGTACAATTAAAGAGTTACGAAGATGATGTTTTTTTTTATATAAATAGTAGTCTTAAGTGCATTTGTGACCTCTTAACTTTTAAAAAGTTGCAATTTCGGCCTTTAAACAAAAAAGTAACAATTTCACCGCTTAATTTTACAAAACGTGGCAAAGCTGCTGAGAAGATGCCACCTGTCTCAAAACAAGGGGATAAAATTGCATCTTTTTGTAAAGACAAAAGGCCAAAATATATTATTTCCCTAATTAGAGGGGCAAAAGAGCATATTTCCCTAAAGTTAGAGGGTCAACAGAGCATATTTCCCTAAAGATAGATGGCAAAAAAATAAAATTTTAATTAAGGGGCCAAATTCTTAACGTTTTGAAACATAAGGAGGGAAAACTTCATTTAAGCCTAAATAAAATCAGTGGCAAAAATATGGTTATTCCTATAAAAAAAATTGGACAATCATGATGAATGAAGAGACACCGTTTACAACTAACTAGTAATTAGTGTTAAACAAAGGATCTTTTCTACTTCAAACCCTTTGATGAATTGAGAGTAATTTACCCTTATCAATGAAAATATCATTTTCTTCATCGAAGTAATAAAATATATTCGTCTTCACATAGATTGCTTCAATTTCTACTCAGCATTTTGATTATAATTAGGATTTAAGAATTTTTTGGAAAATATAAAAGATTAAAATGTGAAATTCTAGCACGTTAGCTTTAAGATGTTCTATGCAATGTTCCAACACCAAACACACAAATACAAATGTTGAGTTTAATGTTTCAAAATCCTACTAACCAACATAACTTACGTAAAAGTAAAAGACAAGAAAACAAAAGGCACAGGAGAATCGTTAACCCAGTTCGGTGACAAACACACCCACTCTGTGGGTTATCAAGCCAGAAAGGAAATCCACTAGTGTAGTCCTTATTCTAAGTTCTCAGCAAACTACTCGTTTACAACTCTAGACCAAGGACCTACCCGTCTTGACTTCAACCTAGGAACTCCTAGATCTGAGATCCCATCTCACTTCCCTCAGTCAACCACAACCATTGTGATTATCAGATTACAACTCAATTTGGTGAAGTTACCTTCAAAACAAACTACCTCCATGCTTCAAAGCTTAGGAGTAGCAATAACTTACAACTCAATAAAACAGTCTAATTTGACATAAACGGATTTTAGTGAAATTTGACTATTGGAGTCGTGCTCGAACAATCACAATCAATGATTAAAAAGGACAAATATATGTGCAATAAGATTTAATCTTAGAATTGAGATATTCACGATACAATTCTTATTATACAATCAAATGTTAATAAACCTCGAACAAGGTACAAAACAATACACAATTCCAATCCAAACCTATATGAACAAAATTACTAAGCTATCAAATCTAAAACACAATACATGTGTAATTGAAGAATTGAATAGATTTTGCAATCAATTGATCTAAGCAAGTTATGTGAAACCTAACTCAATGAATTAGATTGATTTTCAATGAAAAACAACTTAGATCAACACTAGCAGTTAACCCAACAATTATTCAACTAATCACATGCAATAGCGAAAAGTAAAGAGGATAGGGAAAGAGAGATAACACCGATATTTTTATAGTAGTTCACTCTTTCTCATCCTCGCTATAGCTACTTCTACTCTTCTTGATGAAGTTCGCCTTCACCAAGGTCATCCACTAAGTAACAAAAGTTGATTACAATGTGTTTACAAGAGATCCTTGAAATTAAACCTAATTCTTCAACCCTTATGCAAACACTTCCCCAAACTCCAAGTAACCCATGAATTTGGTGCTCCTTGAATCTTCAGATCCTTGATTGCCCTTGCACTCTTTCGAACTCTTCACTCAAGTCTTCGATGCTACGTCTGGTAAACGAACCCCCTTCGACTTCAAGAACGGTTAGAAAGACCCCCAAGTCCGTTGGAGGTGGAATGGGATTATTCACTTCCTTTGAAGCCTTGATTAAGCCCAACCAATCTTCTTGAGAGAATCAACTTACAATCCCTACTAGCACCCTAGAGAATCTATACACTCAAAGAACAAAGTGATTCTCAGAAAAAGTGTTTAATCTTGAAGAATGTATGAACAATGAGTTTTTAAGACCTAGAGAGAATAGTTGCAAATGATTCAATAATTTGGGTGTTATGAGGAAGTGTGTATATATAGAAAAGGGCGACAAGTGCAAAATTTCGGCCAAAAACAACAGAGTGAATCGATTCACTTACTGTGTGAATCGATTCAAAGAGCTAAATGACAAGGCAGATGAACAATGAAAATGGATACGTATCAAACACAAATTGAATCGATTCAAATCTCCTCTGATGAAGATTGATACAATTCAAACTCTTATGAATCAATTCAATCAAAGTCAGAGAGTTTTATGATATGATTCACTAACATTTGAATCGATTCAGGCAAGGAAGAAGTGAAAAATTGATGTTGTCAACATTTGAATTGATTCAGACTTTTTGTGAATCGATTCAAGAAAACTGTGAATCGATTCACTATGATACTATTCAGGAAAACTATGAATAGATTCAGTGCGATACTATTCAGGAAAACTGTGAATAGATTCACTGTGATACTATTGAGGAAAATTTGACTCGATTCAAAAGGAGTGACACAAGGAAAATGGACAAAAGGAATGCTTGACATGAATCAATGAATCATGAATAGAATTAAGCAATTCAAGGAAGGATTTTCCATATATGGCAACGCACAAGACATCAAAGAATCACATGACACAATGAGACATGGTTTGTTAGGGTGCTTTAACAAGTTTCTAAGCTAAAGTTAATCAACATAAAAGAACATCATCAAATAAATTTAGCCATTTAGACATCATCAAAACACAAACCTATAACTAAAGCAATATCATCTTCAAAAAGTGCCAAAACAACCAAAAGCATAAAGTGCAGAAATAACCAGAAAGTACCAAAAGCTCATAGAGCGCTCAATGTAACCGGGGCATAGCCCACAAAACAAAGACGTGCAACAAGCGATGTAGACAAGTACATCTTACACAACCGATCATTATAACTCCTCATATAGGTAGATTCCTAACTTGCCCCTTAATGTTTTAAATTGCTTAGCATCTAAAGTTTTGGTGAAAATGTTTGCCAAGAGTTACAACATAATGATTTGTCAAAAAAAATATAATAACTTTCTTTCAAAAAAAAATATAATAAGTTGTTTGTTGAGATATTTATACTACATAAAATATTGAAAATGAAATAAAATATTTAGTGGATAAGATAAATCTAATATGTAAAGTTTGTTGAGATGTTTATGCAAAATAAAATATTGGTTTTAAAAATATTAAGAATAAACGTGGAAGTGGCATGTGACATAAACAACCTTACTATATATATATATATATATATATATATATATATATACTATTGATATAATTTTATAGATTTGTATAATGAATATTTAAGTTTGTTTATGGGTTTGATGAATTTATTTTGGAGTTTTTTATTATTATTTTTTCTCATAAAAATGGATAACTACGTTGATATTTTATAACATAAAGGACTAAATCGAAACAAAGAAAAAGATAAAGTATAAAAGTGATACCTAAAATTAAATTAAGGGACGAATTTTGTAATTTTACCTTTTTTATATATCCTAAAAATATTGTCAATTATTTCAAAAAAAAAAAAAAATTTGTCAGTTTAGACTTGCGTTTTCTTTGATGATTGGAAACTGAATTTGTGCAAATAATTAAAGAAAGGTTTGTTGAGCTTGTTGTCTTATCGTTTTAGTATAAATAGCAACCAAATTGGAGAATTAATTTATTCAATCCTGTAGCTATGAAAAAAAGAAGGGAACGACGAGAATCGAAGGAAAAGAGGGTTCATTCAACTACTTCTTCTTCTTCTTCTTCTACGGTTCAGGTTAATTGTTACTTCTTTGTGTGTGTATCTGTTTGAAAAATTATTAAAGTAGTTTTATTAAATAATCATAGTTTTTATTCATTGTCAACTAATAAATATTTTATCACAGGGTGCACTCTACAATTGTGAAAACAATTTGGTCCATAGAATCAGCGATTTACCAGATGAGTTATTGCTTTACATTCTCTCGTTCCTCCAAACCAAACTGGCTTTTACTACAACCATTCTTTCCAAGCGATGGACCACACTCTGCTACTCACTACCTGTTATTGAGAGCTTCCGTAGTTTTGTCAATAATGTCATCCTCTCTCCTCATTCAACCAACGAACCTATCAAAACTTTTTGCCTCAAGTATGACTTTAGATACCACCAGGAAAATAGTAGGTTTAATGTGACAAATTGGCTCGAAGCGGCACAAAAACCTAATATAGAGGAAATTCATCTCACTTTGCCTTTCCACACCTTGAAGCCTGTTATTTTCGTCTCGCAAACCCTTGTTGTTCTCAAACTTCAAAGTTTATATGTTGGAAAGGATACTTCGAGTGTTCATCTTCCATCACTCAAAACCCTAAATCTGACATCAGTTTCTTTTGAAAATAGGGATGATTACATAAATTTTCTCTATGCTTGTCCTATCCTAGAAGATTTGCATGCTGAACTTATCTATTTTATGAGACATGATGAAAACAATGCAGCAGAAGAAGGGCATAAACCCTTGACATTGCCAATGTTGGTTAGAGCGAGTATAGGGATAATGGATGGTCTGTTTAATGGTATTAATACTGTCAAGTTTTCACGCGTAGTCATGGAATGCACAAAACCGGTCTCTTTGAATGCCATTCCACTCTTTCCAAACTTAATTTCCATCAAACTAGTATTTCCTAGTTATTCACATATTTGTTGGGATGATGTAGTAGAACTGCTCCGCCATTGTCCCAAGCTTCAAATTCTTTTCATTAAAAAGGTATTTTTGTTTGCTTCCTCTTGTTTTCCATATATTTTGATAAATGTTATTTGATTGATCATAATGGTGTCATTTGATCCATGCATAATGTAGCTAAACTCACTTAGTGGAATAATGTTTGTTTATTGTTGTTGTATATATTTTGATAAATGTTAATTTTTATCCCATTGGCAGTGGAGGTTTACCAGCTTATCCGAGGAATGGAAATACCCAATTTCGGTTCTTGAATGTGTTTCATCTCACCTTAGATCGTGTACTATTTTAAACTTCGATGGCTCGGCATATGATCTTCGATTTGCAGCATATATGTTACAGAATGCGAGTCTTTTACAAGACATGACAGTTGGCCTTACTACGAAACGAATGATTGTTTTGAAAAAAAGTGGAATTATAGAAGAATTGTCCTATTATCCTAGGATATCACCAGGATGTAACCTTTCATTTGAAGTAATGTATGGATACTAGAATCATTTGTGTTTTTCATTTCTTCCTTTTCTAATATGCAACGATTTAGTTTGACAGTTTTGACAACATATATAGGCTTTGGACCTATTGGACAAATTAACCGGGATGGTGATCTTCAGTATTGATGAATTCTATGGTACTAGATTACCTTTGTGGCTCGATAATGATTCTGTTTGCATGCTTTTAATTTTGTTTTGCTTTATTGCTTGAAAGTGAGAATTGTTCCAAGTCCTGTTTATTGTCAGATCAGTTGTTTGATTGTACTTTTTACTGGATTATGTTGGTAAGGAGCTTGAGGTCAAATTGAGCACTAGCATTGCACAAATTGGTTTAGATATATGAGTATTAGAGAATGTTCAAAAAAGAGTGTTGCTAGCACGTCTCTAATAACAGTTGTAAAAGTTATATTCAATATATTTTTGAAGAGACTTGCTATATGGTGCGGATGCTTTAACGCACGACATAGGCACAATAAAAGCCAAGCAATGCGTTAATATTTTTTAAATAAATAAAAGTAGAACATGAACAGCAGCAAAATACAATCCAACGGTGATTGAGAATTCTTCGATTTTCGTCGCTCCTAATTCGTACCATTTATCTTTTTCCATTTTTGAAACACTTGCTTTATTTTAGTTTAATTTTTCAAATAAGTTCACAAATATAATGTTAGAAATTTATATGTAAATATTGCCTCCACTACTTCAAATATCTTGCTCCGCCACTACAAGGAAAGGAAGATGATTTCTAATTGCTAGTTTAATCATTCTGTTTTTTTTTTGGATAAAATGTATTCTTTCTTTGTTAGTATCCAAGCATAAGCTACAACGTTGATATCCAAAAAGTGGCAAAATTCAGCTTTTGAATTTGAACACTACACTTAAAAAAAATAAGGGAGAAGAAAACACCAATGTATCATATCAGAATTCTATCTAACACACGAAGTATCATATCCAACATCTAAATCAATTGAAAAACAAAGGTACTAATAACAAGACTACATTCCTCAACACAGCGCCGTTTTGCAGCCTCTAGCCATGCGTTGAAGACCTGAAAATCATGCTTCGGGTTCCAACCCAAGTCATGAGACAAAACGCTTTGATAGGATGACTGTTACTTGAAGTAACATCCAAAATGCACTATAAGTAACAAAAATGTGTAAGGGTTAAATTAGTCCTCAACAATTAAAGAGATCGTATCTATTCAGTTATAAAATTAAACCTAAACAATTTAGTCCTTGAAGTAGAAGTGGTAAACCATAGAAAAACAATCCAACGCTAAAAAACCATATTGGAAACAATTGCTTCAATTTAATCATCAAACAAATTCAAACCTAAAAATACAATCTCACGCTAAAACATAAACAAACTTGAAGTATAAATTCAGAAGCTATCAACCTGAACGAACGGAGTTTAACAAATAAGAAGAATTAAGAATACGTATTCAACAAATGAGGCGGCTGGCTACACATAATAAACTCTTTGAACTTTTAGGGTTAACGTTTTTTGGTTATATTCTTAGAAATCACTCACTAAAGTTATCAGAAACTAGAAACTGTCCAACAACCTTTGAATAGAAAACGACGGTGTTTTAAAAATCTGATCGTTGATCAACCTGGTTAAGTATGGATCAATGGTTTATTTGTCAAGGTACCAGTTGTTTAACTCAGTTTCTATTAAAAATGTACATGTGTTAAATCAGATTGAATCAAATGACTCATGTTAGACTGTTCTATGTTAAAAGTTAAGAAAATGTTTATGACATAAATTTCATAACAATATAAACTACTCCCTCCATATCTTAAATATTGACGTTTTAAAAAAGATATAAGGTAGCAAAATTATGGTCGCTTTGTGAGTTTGTGGAATTAAACAAGTTTTTCCAGCTTTGCCCTTGATGCCTTTTACTCCTCCTCTATCAGTAACTGCACGTTTCCCTTTTTACACTGTACACGAATTAAATATTCATGTTACCGATCTAGTAATCTTATTCCCTCTATGAAAGAATTGGTTGGGCTGCATTTATACCAGCTTTGTAATTAATGCCTTATTGTGACTCTTAATCTTTCCAATAATTTAACTTTAAGTAAATGTGACTTTAAATAATAAAAAAATAATTAGTGAGGTTAGTTTAGTAAAATTAGTATGTATGTTGACTAATTTATTGCATTTCTTAATTTGTGTGTAAAAACTTTGAACAACTAATATTGTGAGACATAGAGAGTAGTAGATCTATATCTATATCTATATTATATAAACTAGTATGGACACTCGTGCCAAACACGGGCTAGAATTCAAATATATTTTAGAGAGAAAATATTGTGATGTATCAAATGTCATTTATATTTCAACATTGAATAAAAGAGTGAAGGTTGGACAACATATAAGTTGGAAGACTCATATACTTAATGCCTTAAATATTCGATGAAAATGTGGTATCATTCTCATTTGGATGATTGCTCTAGGTCCAATAGATTGATCCACACCACTGTTAGCTCCCCACAAATCCCGATAGTCGTAGCATAACTCGGTTCGACTTTGTGGCGGAAACGTGAGTGGGAGAGATGTTAATGTGTGAAATGTAAGTAAAGGTTCAACATTGAAATCAAGAGCATATGTTGAGCAGCATAATAGAGTTCTGACCCATATACCTAATATCTTAAGATTTAGGGTGAAGATGTGGTCTCAATATCACTTATGTAGTTTCTTTTAGTCTAAAGTGATGATCAAACTCAATGTAGGAGCACCAAGTAGTAAGAACGTTATGATGAATTTTTTTATTTTTTTTATAGTTTTTTGGTGTCATTTGTTTAATTGTTGGATCTTAATATTTAGTATTTGAATGTCATTATGTTTCATAAGAATTTTTCACTGTTAATTTAAATTCCTTCACTTTTGGTCTTTGATTGCAAGTGAAAATGAAAAATTGTAGATGCATTATGCTGAATTGATAAAATACATGCTTATTAGACAATTTTAAATATGACATTTTTTTAATTTACTCTAATATTTGGTAAAATGGTTATCCGAAAAATTTCAACTCCTTCAAAAAAACCCATAAAATTACCAGTAACTTAAACTATTCTCTATACTCTCACGGACAAAACACACAATACTTATTGTTTTCCCTTATCTTCTCTCATGTTCAAATTTCTTTTTCACATGTTTTTTTTTTCCTTCTAATTTTCTCTCTTTCATGAAATGAAGGAACACAAATCTCCTCTTATAAAACCACAACGAACCAACTTTTTTGAACATGTTGTGACTCCCTTGATCTTATTTGATTATGTCACATAATTACAGACATGAAGATTAAAACACTTGATTAAGATATGTCAATGTGTCAAATGTTATTTAAAGTTATATATTGGATGGAAGAGTAGATTTTGAACAAAATATAAGTGAGATGAACTATATACCTAATGACTTAAGATTTTGGGTGAAGATTTGCAATCAACCTCACTTGTCTGATTTCTCGTAGTCAAATTTCATGATCAATATTAGCAAGAGACTTCTTATGCTCAAGCACACAAGCAAGAGACTTATATTCAAACAGAATTACAAAGAAATTTGTTTGAGGTTGAACACTTGATATACAATCAGTGGTGTTCACAATACAAATCAGATACAGACTCTTTAAGGCTCTAGAATTTCTAAGATATGAAAGTTGTTAAGAAATTCTAAGTGAACTTTTGATGCAGAACAATTTCAGCAGAGTTCTGGCACTTGAAAATTGTTGTTGAGTTTCTCACAATTCTCTAAGTCTTCACTCCTTTATATAGAGGTGCAAAAGAGACGTTGTGAATTGACAGCACTTCAAAAAGAGTCGTTTGAAGCTTGATCAAATCACCTATGATTTTTCGCCTGATGTGTTGTCCTATGAAAGATCAATTTCAAATCCATTCCAAGTCTGAAGGGATACTGGTGCAGGCATAGCTGTTGTTCTTGTCCTATTGCAGACACAACTCAGAGTAGTGGAGATAGTGGCTGTACACTTCGTACAATTGTCCTTTTTCAATTCTCTCCAACATAAAAAGCATCCAATGCCTTCAAATCCTTTTGAATTAGCCGTTGCTTGATTCTTCCAGTCTTCTGCAATGACAGACGAGATTAAATCATTTGAACAGCCTTTGAAGCTTCAATTCTATCAGCTTCTGATGATCTTCAGATCTTCTAATGAAAACTGCTTCTGGTGATATTGCTTCTGATGAGGTGCTTCTGGTGACGTCAGCACTTCAGGCGCACTTTGTCTTCAGGACCTCTTTTCTTCAAATGCTTCAAGCTTCCTACTTGTTGATTCCATTTCTGAACAAACTTTTTTAGAAGTGGTAGGCTAAGTTTAAGACAATCAGAGGAGGGGAGAAGAAAGAAACCAGACAACTTCAGATGTTGCAAATGTCCAAAATGAACAAAATTGGTGGGAACGTTGATGAAGGTGAACCTCCGAAGCACCAATTCCAATTCTTATAGCAATGTTGAATTAAAAAGATAATTGGATGTGCTATCATAAAAAGGTATTTCATAACCAGGTGAATGTATCTTTAGATTTTTTACTCCCCTCTTTAAAATGAAAGAGATCCATATATTGAGATGATCAACATCATGCATGTTAACGATCAGCAAAGAAAACCTTTCAAGCATATTTGAAATTGGACTATCATGTTGAGTAAAAATTAGTGCCTTGTACATAAATTTTGCAAAGTGCATCCTAAATTTCTTCCCACCACCAACTCTCACTATCCTCAAATCTCTAGGCCTCAAATTGGCTCCTCCACCATTGTTGAATACATGATGGTTAATATAACACTCCTTGCACAAAATCAAATCACGAAAGCCGACCTAAAACCACAGTGTGTGACCGTTAGTTACTATCAACTAAGAATCATGTAGACAAACAAAAAATGAGTAAATGAGCATTTTAACCCCAATTACAAGGGTCGCTCAATTTAGTATCTAAATTTTAAGAAATAGCAATTTAAAAGGTTATATGTTTGTCTTGATGCAGCAAGACATTATTCAAGTCAATATATTTGGTATTTAACAAGAATAAAATGCTTATTTACCTTATCAGAGACATAAAACTCCCAGTTACATTCATCTTTGCAGCGAGTGCAATTTTGAATAGAATGAGATTCGTCGTAGAAGATACTATCATCAATGTCCAGCTTTGTGATGAATGTCCAATCATTAAGCCATTTCTTGGACAAAACACAAGTCCTAACAGCATCTCTTGTTGGCAGAAAAGATAAAATTTTAGCTATAATTGGTTGAGGTAGCTTTCTGTGGAATATGTCTTCTTCAGGCTCCATGTTTTCCTTTGTCTAATTCTAATTTCAAACACAGAAAAAAAAAAATCATTGTGTGAAAGAAAACAAACATTGATGTGGAAAGTGTTACAAAAATACAAGTCAAATTATGTTGGAGAAAACAGAAAGGTAAGCAAATCCAGAAACGCAAAAAGAAAGAATCACAACAAAAAACAAAAGAACTAACAATAACACCAAAACCACAAGAAAACAACATCTGAAGCCATGAAGGTTATTAAATAGTAATATCATATTATCAATAACTTTTAAAACAGAAATGAAAGAATTCCTTCACCATCATAAAAGCATTCCACTTTTGTTCTGCATAGATTGGCCATGTCAATATTGGCACACCAAACCACAAACTTTTCAAAATAGAATTCCATCCATCCTAAAAACCCTTTGGTAACGCTTTTTTCTCTGCACTGTTAGCTTCCTAACTCCACTATGCTCAAGTCCTAATGCTATTTCTCTTACTTGAGATGGACCAAAGCTGATTCCCATGCTTCCAACCGAATTATTTGGCTGCTCATCTGGCCATTTCAGTATAAGATCATTTTGAGACCTTTGAGATCTAATCACTATACTATGACATATGTTCAAAATTCCAAATAACCTAATCATTTCAAAATTCCAAATAACCAAAAGAGGGACTTTTCTTAAAGGAGAAAGAGGGAACCTGGGAATTGTTCAAGCGTAACAGGACGATGACAAAGGATTTCACGACCCTGGAAAACGATAATCACAATGTTAATGAAAGAACTTGGATAAAATGCAGAAAGACTGAACTCAGAATCCGTAATGGAATTTGAGTTTCATGGAGGAAAAGGGTTTCGTTTCTTGTGTTTGACAAAGAGTGAAAATGCAGAAAGATCGTTTCTTTTGTTTCACGATGGCTTTCTTGTGTCACACGGTGGAATTTGAGATGGAAAATGAAAAATGGTCAGAGTTTCTTTGGTTGAGAGCGGCGGGAAAACACTTTGCCTTGAATTTCAGTTAGTTAGACGTTGTGTCTTTGGATTTAGCACACTTTGTTTTTTCACAACACATCAACAAATAGTACGCTCATTGAGTATACTAGTTAAGTCCTTCTTTTTTTTTTTTTTGTTCTTTTTTTTTTTTTTTTTTTTTTCTAATTTTGACAAAATTAAAAAATATAATGTGCCAAAAGGATTTAGATCGATGGCATTTAAGGTTGAAAATTGTTAAAAAAAATAAAATTAACAT
>Ga0228710_1006173_pt1 | contig 18329 bp, 13 predicted proteins | sample MedpolnodulmetaG_FD_177995 | JGI IMG/M metagenome (GOLD analysis project Ga0228710, IMG submission 177995) | Root nodule microbial communities from Medicago polymorpha collected in Santa Monica, California, United States - pink nodules | ecosystem: Host-associated > Plants > Roots > Nodule...
AACTAAAAGGTTTAAGAACTGACAATGGCCTGGAGTTTGTTTCAGAGCAGTTTAATGAGTTTTGCAGGATAAAAGGTATCAAGAGGCATAGAACCATACCGAGAACACCGCAACAAAATGGTCTTGCCGAACACATGAATATGACCCTTTTGGAACGGGTGAGGTGTATGCTACTAGCAGATGAGTTACCTAAGAGTTTTTGGGGTGAAGCAGTGACAACTGCAGCCTATTTGATCAACAGATGTCCATCAACGGCAATCGACTTCAAGACACCTATGGAAGTATGGAGGGGGAAACCGGCAGACTACTCATCTTTGAAGGTTTTCAGAGCTTTGGCATATGCGCATATCAAGCAAGACAAGCTTGAGCCTAGAGCTTTGAAATGTGTCTTCATTGGTTATCGGGAAGGCGTGAAGGGCTACAAGTTGCGGAAATTGGAATCTGGTGGAGGATCAAAAGTCTTGATTAGTAGGGATGTTACCTTTGATGAGACCCGTATGGGGATGAAGTGTAAAGACCTAGAGACTTTAGTACCGGAAACAAGGGTGGGGGAAAATCATTTTGAGGTGGAGCTTCCAAGTGAAGAAGAAGACGATGTGGAAGATGAAGCTTCAACATCAGAGACAAGTGGAACTCAACCGGTAGTGGATCCGGATTATCTTTTGGCTAGAGATAGAGAAAGGAGGACCATTACGACACCTAGTAGATATGGTTATGCGGACTTGGTGAATTTTGCTCTAAATGCGGCTGAAGATGTGCAAGACTCGGAGCCTAGAAACTTCAAGGAGGCATTTGAGAGCAAAGAGAGCAAGTATTGGTTGAAGGCGGTGAATGAAGAGATGGATTCATTGGAAAAGAACCAAACTTGGAAACTTGTGAAGCTACCTAAAAACCAAAGGGTAGTTGGATGCAAGTGGATCTTCAAGAAAAAGGATGGCATTCCGGGAGTTGAAGGTCCAAGGTACAAAGCAAGACTTGTGGCAAAAGGTTTCACTCAAGTGGAGGGGATTGACTATAATGAGATCTTCTCACCGGTAGTGAAACATTGTTCCATAAGGATCCTCATGGCTATCGTGAATCAATTCAATCTTGAGTTGGAACAAATGGATGTAAAGACCGCTTTCTTACATGGTGACCTTGAAGAGACAATCTACATGCAACAACCGGAAGGTTTTGTAGAGGACAAGTCTAAGGTGTGTCTTTTGAAGAAATCTTTGTATGGGTTGAAGCAAAGCCCTAGGCAATGGTATCGTCGGTTTGATGAATTTCTTTTGAAGACCGGTTTTGTGAGAAGCGGGTATGATTCTTGTGTGTACATGTTGAAGAATGGTGAGAAAGTCATTCTCTACCTTCTTTTATATGTGGATGATATCTTGATGGCAAGTTCTAGCAAGGATGAGATTATGAGGCTCAAAGAAAGGTTAAATGGAGAATTTGAGATGAAAGATCTTGGTCCGGCAAAGCGAGTTCTTGGAATTGATATCTTGAGGAATCGTGACAAAGGTGAACTTTTCTTATCTCAACTTGGTTACTTGAAGAAGGTGGTGGAGCGTTTTAGAATGTCAAACTCTAAAAGTTGTCCATAAAACAATGTCCTCAATCCGAGGATGAGAAGCAAGTGATGGTTAGTACTCCTTATGCTAGTGGGGTTGGAAGCATCATGTATGGAATGGTTTGTAGTAGACCGAGCTTAGCTTATGCGGTTAGCATTGTGAGTCGGTTTATGGCAAATCCGGGAATTGTGCATTGGCAAGCTTTGAAGTGGGTGTTGAGGTATTTGAATGAGTCTTTGAAGGGTGGTTTAAAGTACACAAGAGCAGCTCAAGGGAAAGACGCTTTGGAGGGGTATGTAGATTCAGATTATGCGGGAAATGTAGATACAAGAAAATCCCTATCGGGTTTTGTGTTTACTCTCTTTGGCACGACTATTCGTTGGAAGTCAAATCCACAATCCGTGGTGGCATTATCTACAACTCAAGCGGAGTACATTGCCCTTGTTGAAGGGGTGAAAGAGGCCATGTGGTTGAAAGGAATGATTGGTGAGTTAGGAATTACTCAAGAATGTGTGAAGATACATTGTGATAACCAAAGTGTGATTCACTTGGCGAATCATCAAGTGTATCATGAGAGAACAAAGCACATTGACATTCGTTTGCACTTTGTTAGAGACATGATTGAATCAAAAAGAGATGATGGTGGAAAAAGTGGCATCGGAAGAGAATCCGGCGGATGTGTTTACCAAGTCATTGCCTAGATCAAGGTTCAAGCATTGCTTGGACTTGATCAAGTTTATTAAAGAGTAATTCCCTTTTGGAGAGAGTAGCATGGTGGTTGATGGTTAAACTAGCATCATCACCAATTAGAAGTCAAGGTGGAGAATGTTGTATATTGGCTTCAAATTGTGATCGCAGGAAACCTTGTAATCGTGTCACGATTTTGGGCATCGTGACACGATTGGATTGGCAGGGAGCATGGTATTTTGAGAAGGAAAATCGTTACACCATTTGGGAAATCGTGACGCGATTCAACAGCTTCCTCACCAAGTTTCCCTGAAAGGGACTGGTCACAACGGTTGTTCGGAGACAATCGTGGCGCAATTGGACAAAATTGTGACACAATTTTGGGCTGCTGTGACTAGTATTTAAGTGGTTTCTGCAGATTTTTTGAAGAGAGCTGAAGCTAGAGGCCTAGGGTTTACAAAGGGGGAACTTGAGGGTTGAGTATCTTTGTAAGGAGGGTCTCTAGGGTTTGGATAAACATTGTAATCACCTTGGGTAGTGAGATTACATCATTGGAAGGATTTAAAGCTTCCTTTGTGTATTCTCTAGTAAGGTTCATATGAGTGTGGTGAGGAAAACAAAGGGTAGAGATTAGGTATAAGGCTGATTTCTTGTAACCTCTTGTAACATCTTCTCATAGTGGATTAGAGAGCTGCTCTCTCCCCCAGAGTAGGTCATTTTGAACCGAACTGGGTTACCATCTTTTGTGTGTTTGTTTATTTCCTTTTAAGCTTGCTTATTTCTATGCTTGGTTAGTGTTGGTGTCATTGTTTTAGCTCTTGCATGTATTGTTGCTTGAAGACACTTAAACCTAGGATTACCACTACCTTTTGCTCCACACATCTTTGTTTTTCATTGGTGTGATATCAAACGAGAATTTCACAACAATTATGATAATTTTGTCCCTGTAGTATAAGAAAGTTCGTCAATTTAGCCTCTCAAATCTTAAGTTAACATATTTTATATACTTTAAAGACTATTTATTATATTTACAAATTTAAAAGATTATATTGGAGTGAGAGATAGTTTAAGAACTAAATAGATTGTTTACTCAAATGTATATTACCAAATAAATGTTGTTGGAGATTTCCATTGGCCATGTATTCATAAATCAATGCTTTGATTTCCCCTTCATCACAATATCCAAAGAGTGAGACCAAATTTCGATGATGAACAATTGCTAGAAGTTGTGCCTGCATTTTAATTTTTATCTCTACCAAAGTTAGCTGCGAAAATAATGTGGGAATCTTCTTGTAAATATTATTTAACTAAACTTAAAATTGAATATGTTGTTTTCTAACTTGAATGCAATTTCTAACCTCTGATTGAAATTCTTTATAACCTTGCATTGAGGATGGTGAAAGCATCTTAACAGCAACTCGAGTGTTATCTTGTAAAATTCCAAGGTAAACTTTTCCAAATCCTCCTTCTCCAATAGTAGTTTTGAAGTTATTAGTAATATTGAGAATTTCAGTGTAACTGAATGCTTCATGTTTTGATTCCAGTGAACCTCTCTTCTTAGAGTTAGAATGTGCAACTACGTACATGAATAAAGAACGTCGATTTAAAACATATAATAGATGTGAAAAATATTCAAACACATGATATAGAGAGTTGAGAAAAAGAATCTTGTCTTCTATGTAGGTCAAGAGCTAGGATGAACACTTTTCATGTTTTTACCGATTATCATGATATTAAGAGGATATTTAACTAATGTATTGTGCATATACCATTTCTAGTATAGATCGGTTATTTTCTCCCATTGTAATTTATAACCATAAAATGGAAAATAAAAACAATTTTGTAAGCACCAATTTCCCATTTACCAGTTAATGGGATTTACAAAATACAAATAATTGCTTTGTACTGGCTTTCTGCAGAACAACACCTTAACGAAGCTCCAACAATCAAAACAATAAAACCAACTTCGCTATAAAAAGGTATTCCCTTTTATATCCAACATGCACCAAACCAATTGATGAAGCATAGATGACAAAATATATGTTTGACCAACATCTTTATGCAACAATATCATATAAACATTCAATGTAATTTGACTTTCGCTTCACAGCAATGTCAATTCAGTTACATGGTAATGGCAATGTAAAGTACCTTTTTGTCTTCTGAATCTCCAAAATGCAAGGCAGATCAAAAGGATTACAACTAATGCTAAAAGTGATACAGTAAGTGGTACAATAATATTCTTATTTTTGCATGAGCCCTTCATACAAAGATCGGGATTGTCAGCCACACTGAAAGAAGTAAAAGTATCCATGATATAATTAGTTATCTGGCTGTCCTGTCTAAGTAATAAAAAAAAACTTATTGTTCTGTCTCTACATGCTTAATATTTGTGTCAGAACTAAAGCTCGTAAGAGAAGAGAAAAGAAACAATAAAGCACAAACAATGAAAGTCAATGGTTTTTTTTTTGAATCTAATGAAAGTCAATGTTTGGTTACAATTTTTGGCCTAATATGCATACTTAATCCGACTAGAAAGCTGTTATAGTTCTGTCTTATTGATAGTGAATAGGATTATGGTTTATAGTGTTATAACTCATATATAAATACTATAAACATTTGGGCCAAACGAACGTCAAGCCAACGCAAGGGCAGGAACGAGTGAGCGGACCCAACAATTTGTTTTACTAGATACAGCCATAAGGTCATATGTGCACGATTTTGTCATTTATAATATTGGAGGGGATTGATCAAATTAAAAACTATTGTGAAACAACTGAACCAAAAAATACGAAATAGTCTAATGTATTACCTCAATTGCAAAGTTGTATATGCCATTCGTTTGAGATCCTTAGGAATTGGACCAGAAAGCCTGTTTCCCGTTAGATTGCTACAATGCATGAATTATATATAGCTTCAATTAGTGATCAAAGAGAATATGTGAAACATTTCTGAAATACTTTATACTCATTGATTAAATAACTTTTTCTTACAAAAGGAAAGGAAAATGAAGTTCTATATATATTAGACTTATAAGAAAAGGTGGGAAAAGGAAAAACTTAAACTAATTAACTTATAACTAATTTGATCTATTGTAGTTGATTGTAATACACTAATGTAAACACTTAGCTAGAAGGGGGGGAATTTTCAAGTTAAAAATCAAATGAGAAATTTCAAACTTACAGAACTTTTAACTTGGGCAGATGTGCTAGAAATTCTGGCAAATGTCCTTCCAGCTCGTTGTGAGACAAATCCCTTGAACATACATATAGTCAAAATATTAATATTGATATGATTAATATAGAAACAACCATTTAAACTTGTTTAGAAAGTTGGGATAGAGTAGTAGTGCATGTGATGTTTCTTGTTAATTTATGAAATGAAACAATGGTTAAATATCTGAGGAGTGCTAGGAAGAAAGACTCTCTTTTCAAGATTCACTCTAACATTCACTCTCTTATCAAGTGAAAATCATGTGAGCCATACCATTTTATGTGGGATCCATATTGATTTCCTTCAATAAAAAAGTGTATTGTTGAAAATAGTGTTTATAACACTCTTCTAAATATTTATAAAACTTGGCATAAAAATAAATGAATAGGAAATAATAACTACTCACAGAAACTCTAGTTCTGTAAGATATGAGAATGAACTATTTATCTCCCCAGCTAGTTTGCTTGAGCTCAGGTTCCTGTTCATCATTTACCATTAACATAATGCATAATATAATTCAGTATGTTGATCTTATTATATAGAGCAACATAACTCATCGCATAATTTCAAAAATCATTGGTGAAAACAATTGAAATTGAGATAAATTTCAACCGTATAAACTCTTTTTTTGAAAGAAACAGCATAGATTCTTGAAATATACATAATTAAGTTAACCGGAAAAAATGGATAGCTAAAAAATTAAATAAATGCCATAAAAAAAGCATATAAACAAATAAATATGCCTACAAGTGTACTCACAAAGATGTGATCCTTGGAATCGTGTCACCTTTGCAAACAAGACCTTCCCATGTAAAAGTCTTAGGAAGACAAGGGTCTCCTTGCCAACTCAATGTATTGATCTGGTAGGAGCTTTTGATATCCATGATTGCACCAACTGTAGTGTAAGTTATTAAATAGATTGTTTAGTATATGGTTAGATAAATTATCCAAATTTTTAAAACATATTTAATTGTATTGAATAATATAGCATTACCAAATTATATATGCCAATATTATAATTTGATATCCTATATAGTATAAGTGTTGCACGTACCATCTCAATCGTCTGTTGGTGAAACAACTGGGGTTATGAGCTTATGTATCTCAAAGGCATTGAGTATAGGAGGAGCATCCGAATCTGAGGTTGCACTAATGTTAAACCAAACATCACCTTTAGTTTTGAAGTTGAGAGTGACAGGCTTCAAGTAATCAAGAACTAAAGGCTTGGAGAGCACAGATTGGGAGTTTAGGGTGATATTGACTTTTCTTTTTTTCCCATCTGAAAGTTTCTCAATTTCAGTCAAGTGAAAGTAGACATAATACTCAGAAGTAGGGTTTATGGGTGGAGACCGTGGACCCAAATCTGCATAGGTAAATCCTAAGGTGTGTGACACATTTCCTGGTTTGATTGCACTCCTCAAGACTTCATCTGGTAATTTATAAGCATTATTATTGGTTTCCAGTTCCATATTTATCGATTCATCCAAATTCAATGGAGACCAATCGTTATATGGGTACAACAAGTCTAGATCGCAATATCATATCCTGTCATAGACATCATCTCCGTACCTAGTGGTCCTATTGTGCATGAAGAAATAAAATGATTCAGTAAAAACATAAATTAAGAGGTTTGTGTGTGTGTGAGAGACTTTTTATGGTTACAACCTACACGCACAAATGTTTTGAATTTAAGCACACACATAAGTATTACTACTACTAGGCATATTGATTTGTGAGTCTGATCCTTGAAAGATATGATCAAATTTTAACACTCACCAAGCCTAGCTTAAATTAAAAAGTGTATTGATCAATATGCCTAATTAATATTTAATCACACACATAAATAAATACCATAACTATGATTCAGAGTTAAGAAGGTAAATAAAGAAAGCATGGTAATTAAGGTGTTGATGATCAATACATTAATTTTAAACAGGATAAGGAGCCAACGTCAGGCCTAGCCTGAAGTTTCAATCGCGGTCGTGGAACATCGGTGGAGGTTATCTGATGAGTCTGATTAATGGAATTATTCAAAAGTCTCAACTCCAATGAAGCAATGCAAGGTATTGTTGGACCAGTCTTTATAAGGCACACTTGTATAGTGTCGGTTGAAGGGGTGTGAATAATCTCTGTATAAGAGTAAGGATCAAAAGGAGATATATTGATTGTTTTCCAAAGATCTAATCCAAGATACAAATCAAAAGATTGTGTTTGATTTTTGCCATCATAGTTTCCATATGAAAAGAAAGCCCTAAGTAGATAAGTTTTATTTTTGCCTTGTTTTGGTTTCAAGGTGTAGCAGTTTCTATCTCCTTCGGGAAAACATCTCAATGTAATTAACGGTTTACCAAAGGAGGGATAGTTTAATTCCAAATTGGATGAAGTCTCATGATTCTCTCCTGTATCCACAAATCCTTTGTCGGAGTCATACCAAATTCCAGTTTCCTCATGTAAGTAACCGATTTTGATTCCACAATCGATGCTTATAAAACCTATAAGTTAAAATTATAAAGATTAATGTGCCAGGTTAAATTAGAAAAATATGTATGTATTACGTAAATAGTAAATCTGAAATCTTACTTTGTGTATTATGTTATTAAGAGTAGTTTTGAGAGAGTTAAAGAACAAAATGGGGCTAGGCCACTACAAAATAATAAACTAGAAATCTCTCGGAAAATCAATACTACTAGAGAAATCAACCGTTAAATAATAAAGACAAAGTTAGGAGCAAAGTTAAAAATCTTGAAACTCGAAGTCTCGTGTTCGATCCCCACCTTTAATTAATACTAACAAATTACCGGTTAAGATACTACCATTTACTGTTTCAAAAAAAATAAATTTAAGACCCCTTAGTAAAAATATTGTAATATTTTAGGAGGTCCATTCAAAGTTTCAAGATACATCAATGATCTTTTCAAAAATATGCCACTAACAAGGATAATTTTAAAAAGAGAATATATGAATGTATATTATTGTAAAATTTGATAGTAAACTAATTTTTTAATGGTTAAATATGTTTTTAGTCCATTCCTTATTTACATTAGATTGTAATCGATGAAATAGTTGTACATACCTGGTTTCTCATTGTTTGAAATTTCTCTTGAAACATATTTGTCTAGATGTGCTGAATTGGCCTGACTAATGCAAATATGTGGCACCAAGGCAAGCAATAAGTATGCCTTCAACAATAAGTTGACCATCCATGATTGTTGTCTTTCCATGTAATCTTTTATGAATTTTTGCATGGCATCACTATGTGACTAACAAGAAAATTAAAGTAATTAGAAAGAAGAAAAGGCAGAAGACATAGGAACTAACAAAAAACTTGATACATCATATATATCCAAGTTCTGTTGTTACAAACAAAGATGAGCAGCTTTTAAAGATATACGTTAGGATAGATACACACACAGACAAATGGACTGCTCTTATTGGAAGTTATAATTATAAGTTTTGACATATTTGATACGAAGTTTCAACCACCCTTTAGCAGTGACTAATCTCTATTGAAAAACATATGGGACACACAAGGTGGGTTATTCCCTTTCAATTAGCTTTTTTCCATACGCATGGGAAGAAATCGAGTATTTGACCACATGCTTAGTGACGAAAGTCTCTTACCACTTGAACCAGTTCATTAATTGTATAGGGGAACTTTTTATTTGCTTTATAAACAATAATCCAAAATTTTTGTAGTTTTTCATTCTTATATTTTTTTTTTGTTTGGTATATCATTCTTATATTTATAACTATAGTGTGCGTCAAACAGAGGCCTCTCAAAAATAGTCTAAAGGTGAACAAAATATATCATTTATAATAAAAAAATGAATTTTATATTAATAAAAATAGATAATAAATATAATATTTAATTAAAAATAGTGAAGTCCACCTTTAGGGTGAGTTGATGGTACCAGCTCAATCCCCAAGGCTGGAAAATCTTACGGCTCAAAGTATTATATTACCAAGTACTTTATTGATGTAGCAACAAAATTTGTATACTAAAGTTTTACCAAGTACTTTAAAATATATGTAGTATTTGGATTCACAAGTCCTATTGTTAGCGGAATAAGAAATTGAATGTTTATTTGTTGTATCAAATTGGTGGAAATGAATAAAATAACAATTTAGTCTCTAAACTATCACTCTCTCTTATATTTAGTTCCAAGTTATCAATCTTTCTTTAGTTCGTAAAAAAGATTCTTTAAACTATATAAAATTCGTCAATTTAGTATCTAAAGTATATAAAAAATTCGTCAATTTATTTTCTATTATAGTTTTTATTTGAAGAAATCAAATTAATCCACCGAAATTGACACTAAAAAGAATTGAACGAAGACTTTGAGATGATCATACTCCAAAGTTCCAAGGCAACACCACTAAACCAATTAAAATGAGTTTATATTCTAACAACTTTTTTTGTCAAGTAGCCTATTTGTTAAAAATTAACGTGAATAAGTGAGGTGTATGTGGTTCGAACCCCAATCTTACATATATTATGCATTTTCCCTAAGAGCAGAATAGACTCACTTATTTTCTAACATCTTAACTGCATGTAATAAATTAATGAGTTTTATATAGGCTTAATAACAGTTTTCGCCCCCTAACTTTCACGAAGTTGCGATTTAAGTCCCCTAAGAAAAAAATTACAAAACCACCCCTAAGTTTTGCAACTGTAACAGTTTTGGCTCCCCAAGGCAAAAAAAAATTAAAAAAATAACATGTGGCACCTCACTTAGGGTGCCACGTCAGCGTAGACCAAGTCAAAATTGGCTTTGGGAGCCAAAACTGTCACAGGTGCAAAACTTAGGGGGCGGTTTTGTAGTTTTTTTCTTAGGGGGCTAAAATCGTAACTTTGAGAAAGTTAGGGGGCTAAAACTTCTATTAAGCCTTTTATATATTTTAAGGACCAGTTAGTATTATGTTTATATAATTTGAAGATTAAATCGAAATGAGTGCGATAGTATAGAAAATATATTGATGGTCTTTTGTTGCAGAAATGTTCCACCTCAAACTAGTGTGTGGACTCAAATAATGGAATGAAAGGGGCGAAATTGACTCCGTCAACCTAGTCAATTTAGAGAAGCTAGCGACAACATTATCACATAAATATCTTTGTTTCATTGTTTGTTGGATTCAAAGGACGTGTAGATAATTCCAAATATATAAGTCCTTGGAGGAAATGAGATGTGGAATATTTGTCAAATTTTCCAAGTCTGAAAGAACACATACAAAAGAAAATATTATATTAATAAAGTGCGTCTAAATGAATTTATTAGATATATGTTAGTCAAGTACATCAGATAGAGATATATTTGGCTTGGTTAGGAGAATTTTCCATGGAAAAATAGCGTGTGGTGCAAATTTGAGCGTGTAAGGGAGGGCAAAGCTAAGTCATGTTGAGGAAAGGGGAGTGATGTTAAGTCAGTCAATTAATAGAAGCTAGCGAGTGAAGCTGAGAGCAACATTATAAACAACTTAAGTAGAAAATATGAATGAGGAGTCCCACATTACTTGAAAACGCAAAAGGTTGATTAACATATAATTGAGATGATCCATAAACTTAATATCTTAAAGTTTTGGCCTTTTAGATTAATATGTGATGTATAACTCAATTGTATAAATTCCGTGAAAAAAAAACTCACTTGTATAGATACTCTTAATTTAATATAGAAGATCCTTGATAACTCCAAGTAACTGAGTCCTTGGATGAGATACTCTGAGTATTTAGTATTAATTCTTCGATTAACTTTGTACGAGGTGTAGCTCAATAGTATGAGTGATCATAAGATAGAAATACAATTTTTTTTTGAAAGAATGATAGAAATACAATTTAATTTATACAGTTGAAAAATGCTAGGGTCACACCCACTAACACACTCTTTTAACACTTCCGATCATTACTAGACATGCCATCCACTTTTTTAATTCATTTTATCTGATAACCTGCATCATCCTTACAATGCTACCATTTATTATTTATTTTATTATTAAATCCGATTTTAACTTTTTATCTTCTCAAACCCACTTGGGTTGGCCTAGTGGTAATTGGCTTGGGACCTAGGAGTGAGCTCCTCCTTGAGGTCTCAGGTTCGATTCTCTCTTATACTAATTTGAGTGGGTTAATTTAGCTTCTTCAAAAAAAACATTTTATCTTCTCCAATGAACCATCCACAAACTCAATTGTTGCTTTCATGTATTCTCTTTATATATAAAGGGAATACATGAAATAAAGGGAATACATGAAAGCATACCCATCTAATTACTCGGCCCAACCCATTTTTTAATTTTTTAGGTGGGTTTGATCGGGTTTTTTGAGCTAACCCAACCCTTGTACACCTCTTATGTGGAATAGTTTAAAAATAAGTTTTAGAGTTTGTAAAGCTATCATCTTGGACTTTGAATATTAAAAATAGTGTTTTATAATTCAATCCCAAATGAAAAAAGAAAAAAAAAATTGGTGAAATCAAGTATGTCAAGTTTGAAGGAACCTAGGGGCATGCTTAGGAACTTGTTTGCTTCTAAACTGTTATAGTAGACTAGAGGATATGGTGTGATTGTATTTTACTGCTCTTGATTTATGCTAGGAATTATAATACGATCTAACTAAAATCTCTCACGATTTCAAGATGTACAAGAGATTAGTGCCTCCATGGGGATGATGACCGGGGCTTCTACCGTGCATTAAAAAAATTGACTTTTTTGAAAAAGTTAGTTTATTTAGTCAATAATATAACTGTCGATGTCATGTCAGCTAGTGTCCTGCTGGTGGACCGCTCTAAGACTAAACTTTACATTATTACAAATTAGTTCTCATACAAAATATTAAAGGGAATTTCAATCTTAGTGCACAAATGTGAATCTATGTTTAATTTTGATTTAATCAGGGACACAATTGCAATAAGTAAAGATATAATGACACACCTTATGTGCAAATGTGCAATACACCATATAATCTGACGTGACATTGATTAAATACACAAATGCTCAATGATTGACTATTTAACTTCACTAGAAAAATCATTTTCATGACTTCACCATATAATTTTTCATAACAAATTCCATGTGTTTTCACCATCTTACAGATTGTAGTTTGTATTATACTCTGAAATTCCCCATTCGTTGAGTTGACAATTTCTATGCTATGAGATTATTTTTTTTCTTTTTTTTTTTATCAAAGATTATTTTTTTTTCTTTAACTTTGTCAATTCATTAAAATCTTCATTGATTATATGGTAGGATAATTTTTCATATTGTCTTTCTCTAGCCAAATTGCTTCTCTTTCGATAACTTTGATCAATTTGTTAGTCAATATTCTCAAAACATCATTTTTTGTTGGTCATCCTATAAATTCAAAAGATAGAAGCTTGGTGTATATTTGCTTTTGATTAAATGTTCGCGGCATACTTTGTGTTTCTTTAAGTTCGAAGCTAATAGTAAATTAAAACTTTGGGATCTTTGTAGTATTAACTTAATTGAAGATATGTTTATAAACTTCTATGTCTTCTTGTTTTAGAGATGAAATTATCATCATTTTAATTTTCATATAGCATTTATATGGCCTTTGGGTGTGACACTATAATTATTGTGCTTCCATTTACTCTCCGTGCGGGTGACTGTATAATGGCTTTATGAAATGGATGACCGTTCAAAAGTGCAACTTAGTGTCGGATAAATTTATATCATTAAAATGGGTGTTTGTTGAAAAATATCAAAATTTATAAAAATATGCCACAAGAAACTAGTGTGTGGTGCAAAGTGGAGCGTGTAGCAAGGTTAAAGCATAATGGAATGAATGGGGTGAAATTGGCTCCGTCAACTAAGTCAATTAGCAAGAGTTAGCGACAACATTTATACTACTAATAAAGATGATATACATATAATTCTTTTGGTGTTCAATATATCATAAGTAATATACTAAAAAGGAGAAACAACTTCGTAATAAAAAAAATTGGAACAATTTCAACTTTAAAGGAGGTATATACTAAATTTATAACGATATGAATCTTTCTTTCATTGTTTGTTTGATTCAGAAGACTGCATAGATAATTCCAAAAAACTAAGTCGTTGGATGAAATGAGATGTGAAATATCTGTCAAATTTTCCAAGTCTTGAAACTAATTAACAAGCAATGAAGAATTTCTTCAAATCCTCTAAATTCTCTCCTCCAATGCTATCTTTGAGTTCTTCCAAATTATGAACAAAAAGAAACCTCTCAAAGTTGTCTTTTCTTTCTACTCCATCCTTCCTTATTTTAAAAGTCGTTCTCTCCCCTCCTAAACTTCTAAACACACCCCTGGGTCTCGTACGAAGAATTTGGACAGAACAAAAAAAATGAAAATTTACACACAAAAATACAACTGCCGAAGAGAAAACGTATGCACGATAAACCAAACAAAAATTACTGAAAACTGAATGTATATCTGCAAAGGTTATTGAAATAAAATTGAATAAATATTACTCTAGAGGAATCTCAATGTCCCCCGTCACTAATCTCTTGTTGTAGACCCTTTGTATCCTTCCCAATCCCATCAATAGTACCAATTCTGGATGGTTTAGTTTCAATTAAGGAATTTCCAGTGTTATATTTATTCATCAAACGAAAGTATGTGTGATGGTTTTAAAATGTGGGGAGGTTATAGTGTAATTTAAAAACTAGTGGGATGTTTGTGTAATGCAAAATGTTTATTTCAGTCATCTTCTATTGATACAAGGGAGGCATATATATAGCCAATCTCAAACACTAAACACAAAAGGTTAGATTACTTGCATTTCAAGTAATCCCTTTAAATTAAACTACACAAAACTACTAAGATTATTTCTAATTAAACTCTAAGTAGCCTGACAGTTTGTGTTATTTAAGAAAATCTTAGGGGAGGTCAATGTAATTTGGCCAAATAAAAAACAACACTTGTAGGAATCGATACCATATGTGAAAAAGAAGACAACGCGGTTTCATGCCTTCACATGTTGAGTGTGATAATGAATCAAAAATATTAAATGTAAATTGGTATGGTGATTTTGTTATTAGTTTATTTACTTGTTAGATCTGTAAATGGATTTAAAATTGTATCTGATATTATATTTGGTTTATGTCCAGATATCTATAAGTCATGATATGAATGATGACATACACTCTTTGACAGTGTCAAATGATAGACATGATGTTGAGAAAAAATATGCAGTAGAAAAATTAGAATCCAAAAACAGTTCCCTCCAAATTGTAACAAACCAGGATTTTGGGTTTGTATGTAGTAGGTTCTACACTTTAGGGTTCTGACAAATACAAACCCTCCTAACTATCATGCTTACGCATTATCCATCCATTGCGCTCTTTGTGGAAAAATCAATACTATTCAAATTCCTTATAAGTTTGATCCGAGCTACTAAGCTTGGAAACAATGCAACATTCTAGTTTAGTAATGGCTTACGAACTCAATTGTTGAATCAATTGGTCAAAGCATTGTGTTCCCGGAAAATGCAATCATTGTGTGGAACGATTTGCATGAACAATTTTCTTAGGAGAACTTGATCAGCATTTCGGAATTACATAATGAAATTTACTCTCTAAGTAAAAGTACTCAATCCATTACTGAATTTTATTCCAAATTGAAAACATAGATGTCAATTCCTTGTTGTGCCTGTTCGATTATGTGCTCTTGTGTAGGCATACGCAACACCAGGTTGCATCATTTGTTGTGGAAGAACTGGTCATACCATTGAGCAATGTTTTAGAAAACGTGGATTTCCACCACATATGCAGAGAAATAATTCTACTTCTGATTTCGCTGTTATTAATAGATCTAAATTTGTTGAGCAAAACTCAATTGAAGATGATTCGAAGTCCACTCCTCCCACATTTAACATTAAACAAGTATGTGAATTTAATTTATCCAATTCCAAGTTCTACCATTCTATCACCTGTATCTTCCTTGTCTGGTCAGGCAAAACTTTGGTCATAGTTGGTCCTTCCTTTTCTAGGAAAGATAGAACAGGTAATTTCCACTCTACCTCCTCTTTTCATGCTTGCACTCTTGGTACATGGATCACTGATTCTAGAGCTAGTTCCCGAATACATTCTTCTTTATCTAGTTCATTACAATTACCTAATGTTTTTCATATTTCTGATTTTTCCTTTTAACTTTTATCAACACCAAAACTGTGTAAGGATTTATGCTGCACAGTTTGTTTCACTAACTCTAAACGTGTCACTTAGGTCTGACACTACTAGAAAAAGCAAAATAGCGAGGGAAATTAGTGACGGAAAAAATGAAATTCCTCACAAATTCCTTAGTCGCAAAATTTAGTGACGGAATTAGAGAGGGATTTCACGTTTTCCCTCACTAAATATCCCTCACTAATTTTTGTTTTTTATTAGTGTGAGCAGCATGAAAATGATTGGTTCAGGGGGCATAATTGAAGGAATGTATCACATGTCCATATATGATGTAATTGCTTCTGCCTCCACCACTCAAGCTATAAACATTTCTAGTTTTATTAGTTTACCTCAACAAGCCCTGTGGCGTTTTAGGGTACGAAATATGTCTATTTTACATTCACAACTCCCTTTTATTACTTGAGATCATCATGCTGTTTGTGATGTTTATCACTTTGCAAGACATCGAAATTTACCGTACAATGTTAGTTCAAATAAATATTTACGTCCTCATGATGAACTTCTACATTCTGATATTTGGGTTCCAATTACTGTGTCTTCTATGCATGGCCACAAGTATTTTCTTACTGCTCTTGATGATTTTAGTCGCTTTACTTGGATAATTCTCTTTAAATCTAAAAGTGAAGCTAGAGAACAAGTACAAATTAAACAAAACTTATTGAAAATCAACATCAAGTTCACATTACAAAACTTGATGATTTTTCATTGAATCTTGTGGACAAACACCAAAAATTTTGAAAATTTGTGATTTACGTTTAGAAATGTCAATTTTTTTGAATCATGTGATGAAAGTGAAAGGCAATTTTATATTAGATTCAAAAGTAATTTTATTTTGTATAAATTAGATATCCTTTTAGCACAGCTAGAAAGATTAATGAGTAAAATTGCAATTTTCCCCATGAAATTGTAAGTTTCGTTAATTACTCCCTTGAAATTAACAAAACTTCAATTACCCCTAAAATTACATAACTTTAATCAATTTACCCCCTCCGTCAAATTTTTATGTTACTCAACATTACGTGGCATTTGACTATTTACGATTATGAGCAAATACCCCCCTGAAATTTTGCACTTATGTGTAAAATGCTCCCTAAACTTGATTTTTTTTTCTTATCATTGACTCAAAAAATATTAAAGGCAAACAATTAACAGTTATTGATCATATAAATCTTTATTGAATGTATGTTTATGCAGCTAATGGTCATATAAATCTTTATGGAATGTATGTTACTCTCATGTGTTTTAAATATATACATATATAGAAGACTTTTTGTACACAAGTTGGTAATTATGTTACAGTATGCAGTCATAAGAGTACACAAGACTTTGACAATTGTGTGTCCATAAAGAAAATTCATAGGTTAATATCTGCAGAAGGAAGAAGAAACAAGGCTTGGGTTTGTGAATTTGCAACTTAATTAATGATATAATTTTTATAATGCAGGAAATGCCATATCTATTAGCTGCAGCATGTTAAATAGATTGTGTCACAGATCTTCTGCATGAAGCCAATAGATCACATTGTCCTGCAAAGTTATGTGATAGATATCAATTTTATGCTGCTATGACATTCTTGTCTTGATTTATTTCAACAGCTTGATATCTTTTCAATGTTTGGTTTTTAGTTTTACCTTCTTTGTAAAAAAATTATCTTGCTCCTTGTTGATATATATGAAATATGAATGAAAAGACTGCAAATGACAAAACCATTATTTCTTTGGCATATATTCATTCATGTTCTTGTGAATAGAATTTTGATGACAATAGGTACAATATATACGACTTGAAGAACTGAATGTATGATTTTTGGTAAGGAAAAAAATATAAATTTTCAAGTTTAGGGGCATTTTGCACATAAGTGCAAAATTTTAGGGGGGGTATTTGATCATAACTGTAAACAGTCAAATGTCACGTCATGTTGACTAACAAAAAAATTTGACGGAATAGAAAAATTTGATGGAGGAGGTAAATTGATTAATGTTATGCAATTTCAGATGGGTAATTGAAGTTTTGTTAATTTCAGGGGGTAATTGACGAAACTTACAATTTCAGGGGAGAAATTGCCTATTTACTCAAAGATTAATCTTTCAAGCTAGGTAACCGTAATAAGTGGCAAAACTAAAGCCATCCAGAGATTCAAACATAAAAAAATTGATTATTTACAACTTGTTATTTTTTTTTTAACATATGTACAACTTGTTATTGGAAATAAATATAGGTTCAGTTTTATAAACCAAAAACTATAAAAAATAAAACATTTGCAAGATGTTTGAACGAACTTCCTTACATCCTGCAAGTACAGTACTATATAAGCATAATATCTTTTACTATTGTCAAATTAACATGTAAGCAGCTAAACATGAGCGGGGGGAAGGATCTAAAAATTGTCTGAATCACATTATAACTTTGTTTAAATCTGCAGAGAACAATCGCATGATTCACCTAAGGACGGACAAATGTCAACTTGGAACAAATATTTAAAAGAACATAAAAGGCCATTATACCTGTCACGACCCTGTCTATGGCCATGACCGGCGCACAAACCAAACAAGTCTGGCAAGCCTAACATAAAATGTACATACTTTTACTAATACACGATTTACTAAAAATTCGACAGAGTTTCCTCTATTTTTCCAACGTTTCCAAAATATTTACATATCCCTGTTTCATATTCACATCAAAATATCATCCAAAAGTATTTA
>Ga0228710_1006178_pt1 | contig 18314 bp, 14 predicted proteins | sample MedpolnodulmetaG_FD_177995 | JGI IMG/M metagenome (GOLD analysis project Ga0228710, IMG submission 177995) | Root nodule microbial communities from Medicago polymorpha collected in Santa Monica, California, United States - pink nodules | ecosystem: Host-associated > Plants > Roots > Nodule...
ATACATCATATAGTTAGTTAATGAATCGATTTAGTTTTTTAAAACACTATTGTATTTCATTAAATGTTTCTAATAATATAATCAATTTGATACCTATACATGAAACTCTAATAAATCCGTGCATCGCTCGGGTTAGAGTCTAGTCATAGATAAAAGCAATTAAATAATGGCAGTTGTTATTTTTTTTTTTGAGGGAAAATAATGGCAGGTGTTATGTTAACATAGAATACTTCACAAATCATTGATCAAAAAATTAACTATACACAAAGTTTCAATGGATTCATCTGGGTTGAAATTGCAATTACAATTGAAAATGAAATCATCATTATCATACAGTTCTCTCTGTTCTCCTCATACCCTTTTCACCAACAATTCAAAAAACTCAAATTCCATCACCTTCACAAACCGTTTTACCAAAAAATATACTCATTTTTCCACTATCATGGCTTCTTCTACTACATCAACAGCAAAACCAATTGCATATGGTTTCAAAACTTTGTTAGAAACCTTCACTGTTGATGTTCATAGAGCAGAAAATAGGCCATTAAATGTGCCCTTAATTGCGCCTTTTACTATTGCTTCTTCAAAATTGGACAAGGTAGAAAATGTTGCAATTAGAGTTGAATTGAGTAACGGTGCCGTAGGGTGGGGTGAAACACCAATTTTACCTTTTGTTACTGCTGAGGATCAACACACAGCTATGATTAAAGCTTCTGAGGCATGTGAGTTCTTGTTGGAGTGTCCTGCATTAACATTGGGTTCTATGTTGACAAGGATTGGTGATATTCTTCCAGGACATCAATTTGCTTCAGTGAGTTTTATTCTCAATTTGATCTTAGTCAACCCTTTAGTATCAATTTACTTTTGAAAGGCCTTTTATTATACAAATTACTTGATTTTGAATAACAGATGTAACTGTAATTTTCTTTTGTGGTAACTATAAACATTAAAGGATAGTTAGTTGCAAATTTTGAGATAATTTTCAATATTAAATAGCATTTTATTTAGTAATATTGCTTGACTTTTCCTCCTGATCAGGGCTCAGTACTTTGGTTATTTTCTCTGCTTGATTTTGAGAAACTCTGATTTTTTTTATTGAAAGTTGTTAAATTTATCTGTTTCTGGAATCAAGATCAAGATGACAATTCAGATAGAAGAAGGAAAAAGTTTTTGTTAATGCTCTCTCTCTTTGTGAATTGTAATGATGGTGCTCTCTATTCAGGGTTGGTCTGAGGGACCACAACTGGGCCAATGATTATGATAGTGTTGAGAATAAAGTTACTACATGAATGACCCATGAAATTCCACCTCAATCAATTAGTTCTTCCTTTTCCCAATTTTGTATGTGTACAAAATGTCTTTCTAAATTAGCAAAGAAGATTATGTTTGCTCATAGTAAATGGATTACAAAAAGGAATATAATTGATAAGCTCAACTGTAAGGAACAAGTATGATTTTATTTTTCTAACTTATTTTGTTCAAATTGTTTCTGAGCAGTTTCAATTTTAGATGATGTCGAACTGGTTTCCATGTGATTACATATTTCTGAAATATGATGTTTGTTTTTATGGAAATTTCACTTCAGTCTATTTTTTTCAACATTGAAGGTTAGGGCTGGAGTGGAGATGGCAGTAATCGATGCTGTCGCAAGTAGTATTCGTGTGCCATTGTGGAGGCTTTTTGGCGGTGCTTCAAATACCATAACCACTGATATAACAGTTAAGATCTTATACAATCTCAGAGAAATGCTTATGATGAATATAATTTTACTAAAGTAAGTGAAAAAACAAATTTAAGCCAACTAATTATATTTGCAGATCCCTATTGTTTCTTCAGCTGAAGCAGCTGAATTGGCTTATAAGTACTATAAACAAGGATTTAAAACTTTAAAACTGAAGGTGGGCAAGAATCTCAATGCAGATATAGAAGTGCTTCAAGCTATACGCGTCGCCCACCCCGAGTGTCAGTTTATTCTAGATGCTAACGAAGGCTATAACTCTAACGAGGCAGTGGAAGTCCTTGAGAAATTACATGGTTAAAACCTAGATAATTGAACTATTTTTCTCCATATATGATCAAAATTATTGTCGTTGCTGCATTACAAAATACACACATGCACCTTAATTGCATTATTTTTGGCAATTCGGTTAGGAACTTAGTTTGTTTTGTATTACAGAATTGGGTTTGACCCCTGTTCTATTCGAGCAACCAGTTCATAGAGATGATTGGGATGGTCTTGGATATGTGAGTAACATAGCAAGAGAAAGGTATGGAGTATCTGTTGCAGCTGATGAGAGCTGTAGAAGTTTAGTTGATGTTTACAGGATTGTGGAAGGGAATCTTGTAGATGTCATTAACATTAAGCTTGCAAAAGTTGGAGTTTTAGGTGCATTGGATATCATCGAAAAAGCAAGAGCAGCAGGTTTGGATTTGATGATTGGTGGTATGGTTGAGACAAGACTTGCTATGGGGTTTGCTGGTCACCTTGCTGCTGGCCTTGGATGTTTCAAGTAAGTGTTGTATTTTATTTTAAATGTTTGAGCCTTTTTCCCAGTTTATGCTGCTTCATATTGTTTTCCTTAGGTTAGGTATTGTCCAATTTCTATTTTATTATTTTGTTTAAATATTGCAAGCTCTTTTGTAGGTTCATTGACCTAGATACCCCACTTTTGCTATCAGATGATCCTGTTCTCGAAGGCTATGAAGGTATATACTCTAATACCCTATTGTTTCTCCTTTATGGTTTTTCATGGAAAGGTTTGGTTAGATTTTTATGTCTTTGCAATCTGATGAGACTAATGCATTTCATTGAACAGTTTCAGGTGCCACTTACACGTTCACAAATGCTAGGGGACATGGTGGATTCCTTCATTGGGACAATCTTGCTTAGCAAGTAATGAAATTTCGTGCACAATTGAACTCCACTTTAATAAACGAGAAACAGGAACTTTTTGTCTCAAAATGTGTTTGTATACTAAGTACAGTTCTTATCTTCACTTAGGAAAAGAGAATGTTGGTGTACTGCTACTTTCGTTACATTGAAAATCATTTCTAATCATAATCACGATTTGATTAGAGCAGTAACAGGTACAAGACTTGGCAATTATTGCTCTCACTAAGTCATGTTTCTTCCTGTTGAAAACTGTAAACCTTCATCTGTCTTCAAGGGATAGTTTGCGCCCCATTTTACTGCTTCTGCTATGCTACCCATATATAATGTTTTGTGCCGGTTAAGATGATGAGACATAAGCAAAATCCTGGTTGAGGAAGTTAACACGCACACAATGTTTGATTATGCAGTAGATACTGTTTTAAGATTTGCATGGAAAGCTTCCAAAAATGTTTTTTTAATTACTCAGTACCAAGTTTTTCTGAAAGTGTGTTATCGCATTTTATTATCATCAAACGAACATTTAATAAACAGAAGTGCTATTTGGTGCAATTTCTAAACTCACAAAAATCGACGAGGGATGACATGCTTATGTTGTATTGAAAGGTCGGAGTGAAATTTCCGCTGTTGGTAGAATCATGGGGAGGTGGGTGACATCACAGGTGATTTTGAAATTTTTAGCCTTCACTCTTTGGCGTGAAATGTCAATTTGCACCAAACATCATTTCCCTTTAATATAGCAAGCAAATTTTGTTTGTTTGATATTCCAAAAAGACCAGGTTGATCTCAAACTCTTCGCCATTAATTTTCTCCAAAGGACCAGATCAATGTTGGTCATTCCCATTAAAGAAAAGTCCAGAAGAAAGACTCATCCATTCTTTATAAAAGTGACCTTATAAATTAGAGAAATGCTAACATGTGCCCCTAAAGACACTTGTTAAAAAGTCTAAAGAAAGAACTTTAATTTAAAAATGTATTCAACACATTCAAACTTTAAAAAGTTACTTTTTCTTCATTAAACTTATAAATTATTTTCTAAGGACACTTGTTAGCAAACCCTACAAATTATTACAAGCAGTTAATTCTTCGCTCTCCAATTACAAAATTCAAATTTGGATAGGTTGATAGACACTCAACATATACATAATTAAACTTCTATGTTGAAAAAACAAGAGCTGCAATTAACACTGTTAGTACAAATTACCCCCTTTTCTCGCTACCCATAAAGTAATCAATGTTCAGTTAAAAAAACTGATCAACCAAGCAAGTGCTCAAGGATTAATGATCTTTTAACTGTCAGTAATCAGCATTGCAGGGACCATCACTTATGTACACTAAATGATATTATTGGTGAAAAAGACAAGTCAGCCAGCATGTCTAAGAATCAGCCAGCATAAACCACGGGCTACAGGTAAAAACAACATGAGCAATGCTAAGCACTAAATATGAAAGATATGAATAAAGATTGTCCCTTGTGAGTCTCCTGTCATTTACGGGGTGAGGATCAGATCTCTGCTACCTTATCCCAGTATGTAGAGGTGTTTCTGAAACTAGGACCCAGATTGCAACTAAAAAGATAAAGATATAAATCATAGAAACAAAAATCCAGGAGCAATAATGAATTTTGACCGTTGAAATGTTCCAAAATTCCCGCGTTAAACCTGAAAACGTCAAGCAGGAGTTTGATTGGATTCTCGCAATTTCATGGACTTAGCATGCAGCCTCGCCATGAAAGCTGGATTGCCTTTGAGCCTCTCTTTCACATACGAAGTCCGGGCATCGTCTACTAGTTTATTAGCTTTTCCGGCTTCCTCAATGAGTGAGAGAAGAGTCCTCAAGCAGTCCTTTCGGTTTTCTTCACGATGCTCAAATCTTCAAATATGGAAAAGAAAATTTAAATACACAAGTTTTATAAAAGTGAATAATGCACAAATCAACTTTTGCTTATATAGCATTTTACCTCTCACTAGTAATTGTAAGCTCATCTCTCCCTGGATGATAACGTTTTCCAACCAATTCTCTGAGACGGCGAAATTGGTATTTTGAAAGTCCAAGCTCCTTTACGGTTACAGATAGTTTAACTTTCCTGTTTTTGGGATGCCATGCATCACCACCAGGAGCAAATACTACCCGAGTTACCCACCGGAGAATTGGGCCTTCACCAGGCGGATCATCGGAATCCTTTTTCTTGTCTGGCACGGAAGTATCAACAGACTGCATGGCCACTTCTTTTTCCGCCGTCTGCATATATTCCATCACAAGCTCATCCTCAAACTTCTTATACTGTTCATAAGCAGCTTCAGGTTCAAGTTCCCCTCTTTCACACATGTCCCCTAGCTCATTATATTTTGTTTCCACCTTCTGTTTTATGTCATCTAGATAGATATCAAAGCAGAGAAAATAATCAAAAAGAGTACTCAAACTGCAAGGTCATGACTACATTTCAATTCAAACATCATATCATTTCAACACAAATTCTATGGTGAGGCCAGAACATGCAATAAATGCCAAGCACATGTATCAAACCCTTACAACAGCCTTGCACATTGAAATTGGACAGATTCCTAAAGAACAAGATTGATAGTCGATTCATAACTAGGAGAGTTCTTTAAAAAATGAGTATTCCCTACAAGTAGATTAAAAGCAAAACACACATTCCCTCATATTCTCCTCTATCCTATACTGACTAATTCCTTCAACACTGCACCACACCACAGGATATCAATCGATAATAATCAAATAACACAAACTTAATATGCTATGTAGCAATAGCATATCAATGGATGACAACCAACCATGGAGATAACGAGTGCGTTTGGAAGAGCTTTAGCCTTTGTTTGCGCGTTTGGAGGGGAAGGGAGGGGCTTCGGAAAAAGGGAAGGAGCAAGTGGAAGAAATAGAGAACTTTGGGGGGCTCATTTTTCTTCATTATATAAAATCCTCCTAATTTGAGGGAACTCAAAAATTGTATTGGAGAAGGATTTTGGAGTATATGAATTTTTCAAATTCAATCTATGTTAAAATAAAAAATATATTATTCATAAGCATTGATTTATTATTATGTAAAAAAAATACTCTTTAAGAAAATGTGAAAGATTTCTTCATTTTCCCCTGTATTTCCTACACCCAAAAGCCCTCCCCTCCAAACTCCCAAACAAATTATGGTCCTAATCTCTAACACGAAGCCTTAGTTGAGTTTATTTCATGACATAAGCACTTATGCAAGCATTTGAGGAGAGCTTATAAGTTACAAAAATATCTTATGATGTTTCAATAATCTCCCAAAAATAGCTAATGAAAACAGCTAATAACTTATAACTTATAAGAAGACAGTTTAAGCACATTTTCTATGTTACTCAATAAGCAATTAATTAACCTAATATACCCAAATGCACCCTATATTTCCCTAAAATTATTTATTTTGCTTCCACAATTTGCTTCCACAATCAACAGAACCAACCAAAACCAAATTTTCACATATATATACAAATAACAAAGTAACCAATATAACATGATATAAATCTATGAAAAATGGTGTGTCACATACCCGGGAGAAGTTTATCCCAGCTAAGCATATCTTCAAGAATAGCCTCACACTCCTTAGTCTCTGTCATAAAGCCATGCTTAACACCATCTTCAACAATATCAGCCCATTTCTTATCATCCATATTAAAATAGTCATCTTTAACCATTTTCTTCATAACATGATCTCTAGCATTATACAAATCATCAATCTCATTATCAGTTTCATGTGTCTCTTCAAAATCATTTTCAAAATCCATATCATCCACATCGTCAATAGGTGCCATCTGGAGTTCATTCATAATCTCATCATCAGTTTCTTCATGTAACCCCGATAACCTCCTCACCATAATCGCATCCATGATCGCCGGCAACACCGTTTCGTCGTGTTTGTGTAGGTATTGGTTAATCATCGCTTTGAACTCTGAAATAAAACAAAACAAAAATTAACAAATTCAGGTTTATAATTCACATTGTGTGTATAAGAATTAATAGATTCAGGTATGAAACCTTTGTTGCCGACGTCTTTGACTTCGAGGGGGGCGGGGTCTTTTTTGATGGAGGGAAGTTTAGAGGGTTTTTCTTCATTGGTGGAGGGAGGTGGAGAGGGGTTTTCATCGGAAGAGGAGAAGAATCGGAAGCGGGAAAGAGATGAAGCGGCGAAGGGTGCGGTGGTGGAAGAGTGGTAGTGGTGAAGAAGATTGCGAGTGTAGCGAGAAGCGTTTCTCAGAAGAAATTGTGTCATGGTTGTTTCACTTCACTCTTTCTCAATCTAGGGTTTCAGATTTCAATCTGATCTCCCTCGTTTCGCTTCTCTGTTGTGTTTAATTTTTATTATTACCATTTAGCCCCTCAAAACTATAGTGCTTGAACATGTCGCCACTTGAAATTTGTCAATAGGTAAAATAGTCTCAAAAATTGAATACTCCCTCTAGTCTTTAATGTAAGGAAAAAAAAAACATATATTAAAAAAGTGAATGAACTATTACGATATAAAATTATACATTTTCAATTTTGTCCTTGTCTTAGAAGTTAGAATTATACATTAAGCCATGAATGTGACTTTTGAACTTAACATGGGAATGTTAAACAATTTGAATGTATAAATTAATGAGGGTAAAATTGGAATTGTAGCATTTAATAGGATGATTTAATTATACTTTTGATTACATTTGAGACTACCAATTTTTCTTATTTTGTTTCTTACATTAACATCGGAGGAAGTAGTTACTAATAATACATCAATGACACATAGTTAATAAACGTCAAATTTATCTAACTTTTAATATAGTTTTATAGGTACTTATTGACCTGATTTGATAGGAAAAAAAAAGACCTTTTCCAGTTATTGTATGAATTTAGTAATTCGGGTTTGAAATATAAGAATGATGATCTTTGGAACTTTTCTTGCATTGATGGATAAAACAAAGGTTAACACTCATAGGAGGAGCAACTTCAACAAAAAAAACTCATAGGAGGAGCAATCACGGCATTTGAACCAAAAGTTGAAGAAAACTTGGCACAATCAATTCGCTATGCAACTTGAATGTTGACTTTGCAACATGCAAGTTAGAGATTTATGAAGAAAAATAGGGTACAATTTGCCAAGTGAACTGCAATTTTGCTTTGCCAATTAAAGTGGTTTAATGTCATTGTAAGAAAATTGTTTTTATGACATTCATAACTTCACAATGACACATTAAAATTATCTAAAAGCCCCCAACGGTAGTTAACTACTGTTGGCAAAGCCAGCAGCAGTTAACTGCCGCTGAGTCCAGCGGTAGTTAACTACCGCTACGTGCATTCTGGGATTCAACCTCTTTTCCATCATTCAACCTCTTTTTCCATCATTCATTCAACCTCTTTTTATTTCATATACAATCTTAAAATAAATGCAAATAAAAACTAAAATAAAAGAACAAAGTAATAGATATAAAATCACATTTTATTAATATAATAATACATTTACAATGGGGTAAAACTAAATCTGCTTCGTCGTACAAATAACATTAAAAATAACATCTTCGTCGTACATTTATTCCTTAATAGGTGGAGTCATCTTCGTCATACCAATAACATTAAAAATATCATCTTCGTCGTTTATTCCTTAATAAGTGGAGTCATCTTTGTCACACCAATAACATTAACAATTGACTTCAGAGCACCCAAAATTGAACCTAGAACTTCTGGATACTCTTCTTCAAGATACTCACTCATACAAGACAACACCAGGATGACCCAAAGTTGTTCCTCACCTTTGCACTCTTGTTGTTTAATAATACATTTAACCATCGCTTGGGTTAAAACAAAGGAAAAAAACCACAAACGATAACCATAAATCCTGGGGTAAAACCAATTCAAAGAAACCTCTTGAAATTTTCAAATTTTCAAAGAGGCCTATTTCAATGAAAGGCGAATGATGACAAACCAACATTTTGTAGAAGAAAGAAGAGGAAATGAGAGTAAGGGGGAGAGAATGTGAGGGTTTTTATAGGGAAAAAATGTAGAAAAAATAGGTTGACTGTTGAAAAAAATAGGTTGAATGATGAAAAAAGAGGTTGAATGAATGATGGATAAAGAGGTTGAATGATAAAAAAAAAAGTTTAAATCCTAGAACGCACGTAACGGCAGTTAACTACCGCTGGGAGCATTTGAGTAATTTTCTTTTGTCATTGTGAAATTATCAATGTCAGAAAAGCAATTTTCAATGTCATTTGAGTACATTTGTCAATTACTTCGTGGTGAAGAAACAACATTTTGCTATGCGAACCACAATTTTGCTTAGTGAAATTCCACTTACCTTGCCAATGTATATAAAGCTCATCATTCGCAAAATATTTCAGTTGAAAAAGAACATAAACAAGGTGGAGAAGCAGTGGTTAAAGGAATCAACCCTTGAAGCATTTTTCATCTCATTTTTTCTCAATTTTGTAAAGCTACCATGACATGAGTAGCTATCTATCTCTAATGAGATTGTATGTAATTAACCGTAATCTTTTGATCATGGCGTTATATATATTTTAGTTATTCATGAATATTAATGTTTATGCTTACTCTTAAATGTATTTATGACTTGATCGATTCCTCTCTAATAATTGAATCATTATTCGCAAATTGGATCTATATTACTAGTTTTTATGTTTAGGTTATTTGATGTTAGGAATTATAATTTCTTCTTCACTCATATTTGGAAGAATAATGCAGACTCCAAATCATATTGTCCATTAATAAGTTTCATATGATGAGCTTTGGGAACAGTGATGAAATATCCAAACGAATTAAAAAAAAACTTTAATTTGCTATTTATTATCTAATTCATCCATCAGCCATCTTTTTTCTTTAGGAAGTCCATCCCTCCATCTATAAAATAAACTTGAGTTTATCTTAAGCTTTATGATAACGTGACACCTCTAAATTAATATCTTTATAAACTAAATTTAAGTTTATATTAAGTTAGAATTGGACCAACTTATGCAAACATTTCAAAATTTAAAGGAAAGAAGAGTTACTAAAAAAACAACTTAAAAAGAAGGGATAAATACAAATTCGATGCTTTAAAATAAGTTAATTGATCACAATTTTTTTCAGGGCAATACATGCCAACTTTCCCTGGCAGCTCAGCAATTGTTCAACAAGGTAAATAGTTTGCTAACAGCTAGTAACTAATTGTTTCTTCAAGTTTAACCTGAGGTATTTTAAATGCAGATTTAGAATTACAAAAGAATAAAAAAAAAAATCTATAACAATAATAAATACTTCATCTAGTCTTATATATAAGATAAAATTAGTTAACAAAAGTTGACGTATCTGGTCCAAATTTTAAATCATATATATAAATTTTTGTTGACCTAACTATCTCTTATATATAGCACTGGAGAGAGGACATAACAGTTACGAACGTAAAATATTAACTATAATGTGTCTGTTATGAGCAATTAATTGAGTTTGTCATCTTTTGCAATATAATTTTGCAGCTGGAATAGCTGCTTGTAACTCTTCGATGGTAATGTTAAGAATCATATTGATAGTAAACAGGGACCAAGTTGACAGTAATAGAAGGATTGGATGACTTTAATAACAAACTTTGACAGAAGAATCAAAATAAGGAACATTTAACTATGAATATAATTTCTGAAGTCCACAGCTCGACAACAAAACTCTTGAGTTGTTCGAAAGTAAATACTCCCTTTGGTCCTAAATATAAGAGAAGATTCTCTTTTCAGATACATTAATTCTTTACTGAACTTAAAAAAATATTCTTCTCTTATATTTAGTACCGGAGGGAGTATCTTGATGACACGAAAATCACTTTTCCCAAATGTGTACATCCAAAGTGATTGAGGATTTTTAAATTTCCTGATAAGTTAAACTATGTTGCTACCATTATTCTTAATTCATTTCGGATTATACCTCATCCAAGATCAGCTTTGTAGGTCTGGACATGTATCATTTGGACCCCTAGTTAGTACTTTGTTCACACAAAAAAATGCTAGTCATTAATGATAATGATCCCCATAAAAGATGTGCATGACCCAATCATTACATTTAGTCCATAATATTAGCCAATGGGATTGAAGAACGGATAAGAAAATCTATTCTGCATAATCGATTAGAATGCGCATTAAGTCATTGTCATATCATATAACAAGCTTAATTTACCAACCCATCTTGAAATTCAAATAAACTCAACTACGAAACAAACCACCAACTTCGGGAACATAAGGGTGGATTCTTCATTACGGATTATTTATTCTACTTCACCGAAATAATCACCATTAATACCCTGCAATATAATTAACAAACTAGTAAGTCACCGAATCAGGCCATTCAAAATAAAAACTTGAGTTTACTTGTCATTTTATGTCACAATACCACCACACCAGCAAAAGATAAGAAAATAAACTTGCTACTTACGAAATGTATTGGTGAAAGGATGAAATTTAGATAAGGTTCTTTATAACTTTGCAATCAAGTTTGTCAAACAATGACATGTGAATACTTTCACAATGTTAAATAGCCAGCCTCCATTGAAAAGATATATTGCAGAATTTCAAGAAAATAATAATATACTACAAAACATGGTGACAAGAAACAAGAGCATCTTGGTAGTAGAGTTTTTTTATCTACCAACACGAGTTGAGATCCTTTCTATTTCTTACATAAAATGGAAATGTATATTACTATAGTTTTAAGGTAAATAAATGATAAAAATACACACATTTATAGAATTTGAGACCTTAATTGAACATTTATACAATAAAAATTTGGTAATGGAACAAATGGAGAAGGTAAGAAACGGAGAGGTTCCTAACTCGGCCGAGGTCGTTTCCATTTCGTACCATCCACATCATCATGCACAACTTCCACATCCCACACAACTTCCACATCATCAATAGGTTCCTTCTGGGGTTCATTCAACAACTCATCATCAGTCTCCTTGTGTAACCCCAATAACTTCCTCACCATCATTGCATTGAGATCTGAAACAAAACAAAACAAAAATGAACAGATTCGGGTTTCATAAGTGTATGTAAGAAATAATAAATTCAGTTATGAAACCTTTGTTGTCGACGTCTTTGATGTCGAGGGGGGCAGGTTATTTTTTTATAAAGAGAACTGGAGAGGACAGTTTTTCGTCGGAGGAGAATAGTCGGAATTGCGGGAGAGCGAGGCGATGGAAGGAGAATTGTGGTGGTGAAGAGGACTGCGAAAGTAGAGAGAAGCGTTTCTAGATAGAGATCGTATCGTGGTTACTTCACTCTTTCTCTTGTAATATAGTTTTATATGCACTTATTGACTTGATAGAAACCATTTAGTTTTTCGTCAATTATTGCGTATATTTAGTAATTAGAGTTTGAGATATAAAAGTGGTGATCTTTGCATCTTTTCTTGTGTTGATGGATAAAACTGATTTAACACTCAGAGGGGGAGCAATTAAGACATTTGAGTAAGAGTTGAAGAAAACGAGGTAGAGTCAACTCGCTGCTCTAGTTGAATGTTGACTTTAAAAATGCAAGTTAGAGATTTATGGAGTAAACTAGGGCACAATTTGCTAAGCGAACCGCAATTTTACTTTGTGAATCAAAAGCAGTTTAATGTCATTCGAGTACAACTATCAATTACTTCACGGTGAAGAAATTACAGTTTGCTAACCGAACTACAATTTCACGTAGCGAAATTCCACTTACCATGTCATTATATATAGAGCTCAACATTTACAAAATATTTCAGTTGAAAAAGTAGATAAAATTGGTGGAGAAGCAGCAATGGTTAAAGGAATCCACCATTGAAGTATTTTTCATCTCATTTCTTTTCAATTGTGTAAAGCTACCATGACAATATGCAATTAATTATCTCTTTATTGGGATTAGACGTAATTAATTGTAATCTTTTGATCATGACGTTATATATATTCTAATTATTTATAAATATCAATGTTTATCCTTGCTCTTAATGCTTTTATACTTGATCAATCATAACACGATTCCTTTCTAATAATTGAATCTTTAGTACTAGTTTTTAGGTTTAAGTTATTTGATTTTAGGAATTATAAACAAAAAGAACTATGATAGTAAAAGAAGATGAAAATTGGAGAAAGTTGAATTCATGAGGGGATGCCATTTGTGATTTTTTTTAAGCAAGAATAACCTTACTCTATAAATAGTACTTCCTCCGTTCCGCAATAGATGACCCATTTGAAAATGTGTAATTTTGACCTAACTTACTTTGACCATATTTTTCTACTAATATACAAAGATAATTAATATCATATAAGATGTCGTTAGATCTGTCTCGATAAGTATTTTCAAAATATCAAATTTTCATAATTTTTCTAATATATTATTCAAGATATTTAAGCTCAAAATTATGCATTTGCAAGCGTAATAAGGTCAACTGTGTCAAGTATTAAGGGACGGAGGGAGTACATTATAAAAATGTTTAATAATTTAATTAAAAAAAAGAGTTGTACTTTTTTTGGGATTTGCAATGATTGTTTTCTACACAAAAAATGAACTCAACACTGGGAAAAAAAAGGGGAAAGTGAGATTAATTTTGTAATTTTTGGAAACATTTAGTACTAGTGCTTCATAGATTGCTCCGTGAATGAATGATGAAAGTGTTCACTTCACTAAAGTGAGATTTATGGTAATATTTATTTTAGGTTATCACTTAAAGGAGGGCAATCAAGACATTTGAGTTAAGAGTATATTTATATTGCAAAAGAAGATTTATTTAAAAAAAAACTTAAAAAGAAGAGATAAAGTACTAATTCGATACTTTAAAATAAGTTCATTGATCACAAAAATATTTTTAGGACAATACATGCCAACTTCCCTGGCAGCTCAGCAATTGTTCACCTAAGGTAAATATTTTGCTAACAACTAACTTATGTTTATTCAAGTTTAACCACCGAGGTAAAATTTCAAATGCAGATTTAGAATTACAAAAGCATAGAAAAGTGAAATCTATGACAGTACTAAGTATTAAGTATAAGTATACATAACAATTTGGAATATAAAATATTATCTATAATGTGTCTGTTGTGAGAAAATAATTGAGCTTGTCATCTTTTGCAATATAGTTTTTGCAGCGAGCAATTGCAGCTTGAATAGATGCTTGTAACTCTTCCATGGTAATGCCATCAACAAAAGAAGAAAGAGCACCTGTTTCAAGCAAGAGACCACTATTTGTTGGAGAAGAAACGTATTGCCTCCTCTATGATCTGGCATAAGTGAACAATTTGCCTTCATATCCACTGTTCCCACCTGGCCTTACAACTAGAATGAATGGTTAGAAAGATCAAATTGGTACAAAGTGGGGTATCCCTTGTTCTCCTATGAGCCCTTTGCATATCCCAACAATGATACCATTGTCAATCGTACCAGTGTATAAGATTTCTTCAAGGAGTGTCAATTTTTATGAGGTCGTATGAGTTACATGTATGCTACTAGTTTTTAGGCATATCTAGACTTTTAATAAGCTTTCAAATTCAATGGTAATGTTAAGGATCGTATGTTGTATTTTATAGGGATCAAGTTGACAGTAACAAGGATTGAGTGACATTAATAACAGACATTGACAGAAGGATGAAAACAAGTAATATCTGACAAACCCAGGGACTTATTTGAAATATTCATTATCTCAATGACGTATTAGAATGTCCTATCGTGTTAGGGACGCATTTGATGGTTTACTTATTCATTATTTGATATGTTTTTTTGTTGACAAAATCATGTAATGGTTGGTGTGTAATGTTGAGCCTTTAAAATTATGCCCCGATCAAAATACTCTTTAATTGCTTCAATCAAGCTATTTCATCAATTAACTTGTATTCATGTTTATTTCCTCTACTCAAATGTTTATGGCTTTAAAACCAGAGTTAAGATATATAACATTCTATCAATAAAAGAAGATACAACATATTAACACCAACAACATAGCACTAGCATATACTACCATACAAAGATCTGGCATACAAAAACACAAAGTGTAACATTCATTTGAATTGCACAATACCATCTCTCCTATCATCAGAGCAACAATATGTTCACCAGATAGTACCAAAATTGTGCCACACCACACAGTGAAATCCAGTATTTCTTCCATTTTCTTCTATTATCACAACATGTGTAAATATTTATGTCCAGAAATTAAAGGGGTCTCGGCCTTTATTGAACTGTAAATACTTGTACAGTTTGGCTTAAACCCACACATACTCTGTTAATCTGTCATACCCACTTAACTTTTGTTTCATATTTAGTTTTTCTCCCTTTTCAGAAGGGAGTTCCACTTATAAAAACCAGTTTTTTTCTTTTTTATGTCTTCGCTTTGGCAATCTCAACGAATTCATCGCTTGAGATCAGTTTCGTCTTTTGTGCTGCTTAGGCGTATAAGAAAAACCTACAATTAGGCTGTCACAGCCGTGCCATCACAATCTCTACAGATGGATGGACTTTAATAAAGCTTGCACCACGGCAATGAAATTAAGGCTTAGTTTTAACTGAGGGAATATAACTGGCATGCCATAATTCAATTCATTTGTAGTATGTGCCATGCGATTTAAAGAACTGATGATCCGGGTGATTCACCTGAACTAGCCTTAACCATTTATCCGCCGCCTGCACAAGGGAATTCATTACTTGATTCTCACTAACTTCTTTTTTCATCCAAATAGATCCCTTTAATTTATAGGCTGCCATTGCAAAAGTAGGTATGGAAATATTTGGTACACCATCCATCTCATTGGGATAAACCAGTACAGGACCAGGAGTAGGACCACTTCCTGCAACGAAACAAAATAAATCAGTCGACATTACATCAAACAGAAATATTACATTTCATGTTTTTGAAAGGGTGGAATATTTTTGCATAATTAGTGACAGCAACCAGAAAATTGAGTGATGTGTTATAAGAATCAGTAGCTTGTGATTTTTCATATTTGTGATTTCAAATTACAAGATTTTCCTAAGTGTCATGCTTCTAACAAATAATCTTCCATAAGAAATGTGGTTACAAATCAGTTGCAGACTTGCACTCATTCTGTTCTTAGCTGTACAGTTGACACCATGAATATGATGCAGCCATTTCTGACAAATTATGCAGAATTGCTACTTGTGCAGGTGTAAGCAGTCAGCAGTGTAATTGAAAAGCATGTGTTTCTAGATTTTCATAAAAATCTAGAAAAGAAAATGTAGTGACGAACTCTTGGAAGTTTCTAGTTTTTTTGTTCCATTTTTGCAGATTTTCCAAGTGTCTCTTTGGTACTGATGTTGTTTTGTTTCCAGACCTCAATTTCTCATTCCGATCTGGTTCAAAGTTGTGATTGTCAATACCACCATCAGTTTTAAGTTTTTGTTAGGATTTCATCCGCAGTTAGTGCTGATCCAATATTGTTTTGGTTTGGTTTGAAGATGTCACGTCTTCTAGTTGGGGCTTCAGGTTTGGGAGAGTCTAGGCTCTCTAATTCCTAAAGGATTGGTTATTTGTGACAATTACTTAATCATGTGCAGCAATTTCTATTTTTCAGTCAAATGTATAACTGTTAATAATAATAATAATAATAATATCAGTTCTCATTCACAAGTTCTACCTAATATGGTTCTGACATGCACCATTATGAAGGCAGGACTCGAGTTCTTTGAACAATGCATTAAAGCTCTAACTTGGTACGAATTGTGGGAATTTTGTGCACAAGATCCGATTTGGGATGATGTCAAGGCAGACTTAATAAAAGAGATTTAAACCAACAATGCATTAAAGCCTGTAAAAACTGTAGCCAAGTCTCAAACAAACTCGATCTGTTGAAGAATATCACGAGCAATTCAAATTGTATGCAGGACAGCTCAGGGGGGGAAGAACCAGAATATCTTAAAGGTATATTTCTCACTTAAAATTGCACCCGGACACTTTCTTGCCTGAAATGATGGATTTTGCACAATGAATTGATGAAAAGAATGCCCTGCTTAAGAAAGGAATTTTTGGCAGTACTGAAGGTCCAAATTTCCCAAGGCATTTTCCCTCTAAAAGAACTGTGACTTAGGAACGAAGGGACACCATCAAAACCAGTGAACATTCCTGTCATGGGAGAATCCAGCAAGACTAAAGGCACAAGTACTTTTAGGGGATGAAACTTTGACAGTTTGACAGACACTGAAATGCAAGAGAAATCGAGTAAATGATTATCCTCCATTGTGATGAAAGATTTGGTCTAGGCCATGTATCTGCAAATAAGCAATTTAATGTCTTGATTATGGATGATGACATAATAGAAGATGAAGAAACGCCCATTCCGAAGTACAAAACTGCAGACCTAAAAAATCTCCAACTTTCTAGATTCACATCCAAAGAGACTATTAAATTATGGGGGATACTGAGGGACACAAGCTAATCATTTTGGTGGGATAGGAGATAGGATCTCTGAGTGATTCAAGAATTTCAATGATCGCTTGAATGCAAGCAAGATACTCATCAATGGAACAATCTCCCTTGGTGATGGATTCAGCTCTGAGTTGACACGACCTGGCAGTGATTTGTGAGTGAAAGAATATATGAATTTCGTCCCAGAGTTGATGCGAGTGCCCTGAACAAACACGGGAAAGAAACTAGTCTTATAGAGTGGAAAGAAGCCACGTGAAGAAAAAGGAATCTTGTGAGTCCCAGGTCGTATAAGCTGGATTTTCAACATACTGATTGCAATCTAGTTTAAAGAGGTATCTTAGAGGAGCATTTGGATTAAGGGGGTGCCTATGTAACTTGTACGTGCAAATTATGCCTTCAATTTGTTGTTTCCAAGAGAAAAAATTGTTCTCATCAAGCTACAACCTAGTGGATTGAGCGGAAGTTTTGAAAACATGATTTTCTAGATTTGATGTGAGATTCAATCCAGAGGAATCAGTTTGATTTTGAGTTGTATCCTTGATAACAGGTGTGGATCGAAGGAGCTCTATGATGCCATAATAGAAGGGGGAACGGAAAAAAAAAAGCCAACTAGAGAGGGGGGGGATGAGAAAGATCTGATTTTATTTCAGTGAATAATTTTTTAAATGATTTTATACAAAGAGATCGGTATTTATACTGATACTGATACTCTTAGACCTTGTAACTAAATTTGTTTAGTTAGTTACAAGTAACTCTAATTAACTCAACTAACTCGAGTTAGCTAGGGCAACTGAATAACAGATTTGGAATCTGTCATTCAGTTACAGGGAAGATACTGCAGTTACTCTATTACCCTTTACCCAGCCCATATTTTGTTTGCTAAAGTAATTAGGCCCCATTTGGATTGGCTTATTTTGAGCTTATGTGGGCTTATCTACTCCCATAAGCCTTTTTAAAGGTGTTTGGGTAAATAAATAAAAATAGCTTATCATAGTTTCATAAGCTACTTATGCCATATTTTAAT
>Ga0228710_1006179_pt1 | contig 18313 bp, 18 predicted proteins | sample MedpolnodulmetaG_FD_177995 | JGI IMG/M metagenome (GOLD analysis project Ga0228710, IMG submission 177995) | Root nodule microbial communities from Medicago polymorpha collected in Santa Monica, California, United States - pink nodules | ecosystem: Host-associated > Plants > Roots > Nodule...
CAACTTAATCAACAACAACGTACGACATCGACGACTTGACAACTCCAACATTATAATCTCATAAATATTCATCATTTAATTGCAACATCATATAATCATCAACATATATACATACCTTCATGTAATAGTTTCATTAACAAAGTTATTCATACAAAACAAGGCCATTAGAACTAATAACATCATCCTAAGCTTTCAAGTATGCACTAAGGCTAATTCAAAACAGAAATGTATGACTACAATACAAGAACATGAAAAAGGTACAACACTACTAGGTTACTCGCCGTGGCGGGTGACCTTACTCGCCGTGGCGAGCAAACATTGCTCTCTGTTACACAGTTACTCGCCGTGGCGAGTGGGTAGCGAACAAACACTGCTCTCTGTTACACCTAGCTTGCCGTGGCGAGCAGTCTACTCGCAGTGGCGAACGTAACAGGTTTTCTATTGGGAAGTGCGATTTTTAACCCCAAAAACACAATTTTCATCAACCCCAATTTCAAAACTGATAGGAAACTCAACCTATGATCATTCTACAGTCTGAACATCAATTATCATGAATTCTACGGACTTTCTACACTCTTAACATCCAATTCTACAAGTTCTACCATCAATTCCGGTTTTAAACCCTAATTCTCAATTTCACATGAACAACTACAATAACTACATGCTAAATTCAATTTCAGAATTATACCACTTAAGGTTAGAGAATATTAGTCCCACCCTTACCTTAGATTGGTGATTGCAAGACTCTACAGGTTCTCTCTTCTCTTGGTTCTCCTCTTTCTCCCAAAGACTTCTGTAAAACCTAATTTGTCTGTCTCTTATTTTTCCTTATATACTTAGCAGATTTTCTACTTGACACCACTTATTCTTGATTAATTCTAAACCAGCCCCTCCAAGTCTAGTTATTCTAATTTCCAACATATTCTTCTAAATAATAATATAAAGCCACTTAATAAAATATTAATACACAACAACACGTCATAAATCACATAAGTCATATAAAAGACTCTAAACTCAACCAAAAATAATTAGATAAATAAATAGGGCGTTACATCAAGACCTAATTGATGATTCAAGCCGTCACACTAAAAATTCTAGCTTTAGGGTTTGGAGTCGTTTGTGTGTTCTACTCTTGTATCTTGTTGATGCAATTTTAGTCCTGTTTTACTGTGAGCCTTTCTTGTATCAATTTGACACATGTTAAGGACTATGTGTTGAGTTGTAAAATCTTGTGTGCTACGCCAAAGCTTTTAAGCAAGGTTGTAGTTTTGTTTGAAGGTAACTTCACCATTGATTTGTGTTGTTTAAGTCTAATAATCACAAGGGTTGTGGTTGACTATAGGATAGTGAGATGGGATCTCAGATCTAGGAGTTCCTAGGTTGAAATCTAGACGGGTAGGTCCTAGGTCTTTAGTGTAAACTAGGAGTTTGCTGAGAGGTATAGAATAAGGACTACACTAGTGGATTTCCTTCCTGGTTTGGTAGCCCCTAGAGTAGGTGTGTTTGTAACCGAACTGGGTCAACAAACTCACTGTGCTTTTTTACTTTCTTGTCATTTACTTTTCTTGTTTTTTTATTTCTATTTACTTCGTGATGTTGGAACATTGAACGGAACATTTTAAACGTTGTAACATCTCACAGAACATATTAAAACAAGTACGCTAGAATTTCAATTGGTATCAGAGCAGGCACCCTGCCTGTTTTAAGGGTGAGCTCCAGGTTAGTTTCATTCTAGCATTATGGACAAGGAAGGTGGATTTGTAAACAGACCCCTTCTGTTGGATGGCTCAAATTATGATTACTGGAAATCACGTATGAGTGCTTTCCTCAAATCCATTGACAACAAGACCTGGAAAGCAGTTCTGAAAGGTTGGGAACATCCTGTGGCCCTTGACAAAGTTGGAAACAAGACAACTGTCTTGAAACTGGAAGAAGAATGGACCACTGCTGAGGAAGAACTGACTCTTGGAAATTCCAAAGTATTGAATGCATTATTCAATGGGGTAGACAAGAACATGTTCAGACTGATCAAACAATGCACTGTGGCTATGGATGCCAGGGAAATTCTCAAGACTGCTCATGAAGGCACTTCTAAGGTAAAAAGTGTTAAGCTTCAACTCCTTATCACCAAGTTTGAGAATATGAAAATGCAAGAGGATGAAAACATTCAGGATTATTATATGAATATCCTTGATATAGCTAACTCTTTTGACTCACTTGGAGAAAAATTGACTGATGAAAAACTTGTGAGGAAAATCCTCAGATCTCTTCCTAAACGGTTTGACATGAAGGTTACAGCTATAGAAGAAGCAAGAGATATTCCCAGTATGAAAATTGATGAACTAATAGGATCCCTTCAGAATTTTGAAATAGTGATCATCAACCGGGAAGAAAAGAAAGAGAAAAGCATAGCCTTTATCTTAAATGATGATGCTAAGGATTCTCAAGAAGAATATGAGAATGATGAAAGACTTTCTGAAGCAATTGTGCTCTTTGGAAAACCATTTAACAAGATCCTGAAACAAGATGACTGGAGATCCAGATCAAATGGGCAGAACATCAGACACAACATCAGGGAGCAACAAGATGATGTGAATAATGCAGAAACTAATGAGAAGAGAAACCAATTCAAGGGAATCCAATGTCATGAATGTGATGGATATGGTCACATTAGGACAGAATGTGCCACTTTCCTCAAGAAACAAAAGAAAAAGCTGGCAGTGTCTTGGTCTGATGGAGATCAATCAGAAGAAGAAGGGAAGATTGAACAAGGTAAACATGTTGCTGCTTTGACTAGAAGAGTCACATCTGATGCTAAAACCTACGATGAAGAGTTGACCTATGACAAATTAGCAACTTCTTATGAAGACCTTTATGTGAGAAGTGCAGAGATATGCAATCTGCTGGAGGAACAGAAGAAGATCAATAATCAACTGATCACGAAGAAAAATTATCAACTAGCAAAAATCTCTGAACTCAATGATCAAGTAAATCTTCTGAACTTTCAACTCGAAAATGTAAAGAAACAAGTGAAAATGATGACCACTAGTACTAGTACCCCGTATGATATTTTAGAAGGACAAGTTAAAGAGAAACCAAATGGTATTGGTTTTAATTAGAATCCTCTACATCAGAAACAACAAAATCGTAATTTTGCTTATGCACCAGAAGATCACGGGATGATAAGAAAGGAAAAGCAGGATATCAGTTTTATAGTTGCTACATGAATAAATATTGCTTCTACAAGCAAGTTAATGTTGCAACATTCAAAAGAACTTCATAATTCTAAGAACAAAAAGGTAACTCGTCCTTGGATTTGTCACTACTGCAAGACAAAAGGTCATATAAAACCTTTTTGTTTCAAGTTGTATGGTTACCCTAATCAATCCGGACACAAATCATGAGATCCTGAAAAGATACATGTCAAGAAAAATTGGACACCAAAATGTAACCATGCTGGGTTAATGGTCCACACATCTCTGGGAACATCATCTAGTAATGTCTTGTACTTTGACAGTTGATGTTCCAGACATATGACTGGGGAAAATATTTTCTTTAAAAATATAAGATCTTGTAATGATGGATGTGTTTTCTTTGGTGATGGGAGCAAAGGTAGAGTACAAGATATTGGAAATGTGTGCAGTAATGAATCAGCTAAGCTTGAGAATGTTTTCCTAGTTAAAGGACTTGTATCCAACCTGATTAGCATCAGTCAGCTATGTGACCATGGACTGGAAGTAAAGTTCAACAAAACTGAATGTCTTGTAACTAATCAAGAAGGAGAAGTCCTAATGAGAGGTATTAGATCTAAGAATAATTGCTCTATGTGGGTTCCCTATCAAAGGGATCAGATCTTTGTACGTGCTAAAATGTTGATTAGAAGGTTGGAACATCAGAAGATCCTTAAAATTCATGACCACTCACACATTGGCAATTCGAATAATTGGAGAAGGACTTTCTTGGAGGATAATCTTATTGATGTACAAAGTCACTATATTAGGGATCCTGTTGATAAGGAAATTGCTTCCACTGGAGATCCCTTACTTGATAAATGTACAGAATTTTTAAAGAAATTTGAGAAGTTAAGGGACAAGCTGGACATTTCGCTAAAAAAGAAGTTATAGCAGTTAATGTATAACGGGCGTGCTAGGATTGCAGTTGTCTCTCTCTCCTTATTGGCGCACGTTATTTCAGGAAATCTTTTTCAAATTTTCTCTCAACTTCCAGCTACGCGCAATCATCACACTTTAACCCCTAATCACTCTCTTTCTCTCTCAAATTCTCCTGAAACCGTCTGCATTTTTCTATCCACAACAAAACTTCATCATCTTCTTCCTTTCCCTAAACATTATCAACAACACCTTTTCACCATGAAGTCCAAATCAGACATCTCTGCGTCTGAAACAAAGACTACCTCTAATCAGCAAAATGCCGACCCTTTTGTACCTAAAAGGATTGAGCCAATCTCTACTATTCCTCCCACCAAACCCAAAAAGAAAAACACATCCAAGTCTGCTGCTAAAAAGAAGAAATTCTCAAAGAAGGGTGAATCAAAGGTTGCTCTTGACATGACCGACTCGCATATCAAAGACAATCTCAAATCAACAAAAGCTGGGACCTTTGAGCAAGATGCCGAAGATACGAAGGATGATGAGTCTTTCAAAATCTCAGCTGATGTTTCAACACTAGATCCTGATAAAGGTAACCCTCATGAAACCCTAATTTCCAATGTACCTGAATCTGGTAGAAAACTAGGACTAGAAGATATGAATGATGCCATAGATAGTACTGAAAACATGGACATTGATATTGGTAACAATGTCAATGATTCTGTTGAAACAAATCCTGATGAAACAAATTCTCAAGAGGATATTGGGCCGGATGTTGAAACATCCTTGGACCAACCTAGCAGCAATGTTGGTGTCACTGCAACTGATGGTAAGAACTTTAGTTTTGAGACTGCCCCATAGAGGGATGTTAACTCTGTTGAGAACTCCTCTTCTGAAGAGGGTAAAGAATCTGTAGAGATCTCCAAAGAGACTCAAGAGGAAGAATGCTTTATAGACAAAGAAAAGGATAAGGATGTGGTTGATGTTGATGAATTGGACCTGGACAATATTCCCCTGGTAAACGCACTTGGTGATAGTGTGGCAAAGAGGTTGAGAAGCAATAAAGGGAAATATGTTCTCTCTGCAAGTAAACAACCCAAGAAGTAAACTACTTCTGTGACTGAGACCCCCCAAAAGTAGGACAAAATCCACTAGTATAGGTCTTAAGAAAGGATGAAGTAAAGTAAATGTGAAGATTGATGCTGGAAGTTCAACGAAGAGGAAGGTTATCTCTACAAGTGAGTCTTAGTATGAGGCTGAGGAGGATATTCTCAACATTATCTCCTCTGATGTGAAGAAGTCTGCTGGGAAAAAGAATGTTCAGATTGTAGAAAATGTGCCCATTGACAAAGTTTCATTTCATCTTCCTGAATTTTCACAAAGATGGAAATTCATCTATCATAGGAGGTTGGCTGTTGAGAGAGAATTGAGTGATGAGGCTGCTAAAATAAAAGAGGTAATGGAGCTCATCAAAGAAGCATGACTTATGAAGACTATGTGTAATCTTGGTGATTGCTATGAAAAGTTGGTGAAAGAGTTTTTTGTCAACATCCCTGAAGACTGTGACAACCCTCTAAGTAGGGAATATTAGAAGGTGTATGTTAGAGGAGAATGTGTCAACTTCTCTCCCAACATCATCAACATATTCTTAGGGATTGATGAAGAAGGTGTTGCTGAATTGGAAGCAACTGACAATCAAGTTAGCAGGGAGGTTACTACTAACAAGGTGAGAACTTGGACAAAGAAAGGAAAGATTTCATCTTGAAAGCTAAGTGTGAAGTATGCCATTCTCAATAGGATTGATGCTGCAAACTGGGTTCCTACTACCCACTCCTCAGGTATTTCAATAGGTTGGGCTAAATTCTTTTATGATGTGGGCACTAAAGTTAAGATGGATTTTGGTAATTATATATTTGATCAGATTGTGAAGCATGCAAAGACTGATGCGGTTAGACTTCTAATAGCTTTTCCCTCTCTACTGTGTAGTATAATGTTAGACCAACATCCTGGTCTTGTCAGTGCTGCTGATCTTCCAAAGAAGAGGGAATCTCTTCTCACCTTTCATCAAAAACTCTTTGGAGATAATCATGTTCCAGATCTTGTTGGAACATCTGGCTCTACTCCTGCTGCAGGGCTCATGACTAAGGAAGAAATCATTGCTGCCTTAAAGGACACATGTGTTATGCTAGATGAGAGGAAGGCCCAATTTGAGCTAATGATTCATGCTTTGGAGAAGGAGAATGCTGCAAATGATGATGAACATGCTGAGAATGACAATGATGAGGATGCTGGCAATGCAAATGAGGATGAAGAAGAGGCTGATGCTGCTGATGAGGAACAAGAAGATGTGGAAGCATCTGGGAGCAGTTTTGAGGCTGCTGAATGATTTGGCCATTTTTTTCTTGATGTAATTCAAATCATTTTGTTTTGTTGTTATGTGGGCTATGCCCTGAATATTTTTTAGCACCTAGTGTGCCTATGGTCTGTAATCCTGCTACAATATTTTTCTTTCTAAATTTCAATGCAATTTGCTTCTAGTATATACTGGTTCCTCCTCAGGTTTTTTATCTGCATGAAGTTTTCTGTTTGGCATATTTGGGGATAGAAAGGGGGGAGAAAATGGCATATCTATACTCTATGTATGCCTGTCTGTCGTTGCATTTATTTTGCAATATGCATGTCTGTTGTTGCATTTTGCAACTATTTCATATGCCAGGTTTGTGGATTTTCTCACAGATGTTGAAACATCTTGATTGTTCTGGGAATCTGTCTTAACTCTCAGTATTTTATTTTGTACATGTTCCTTGCTAATGTTCTATAGAATGTTGGAACATGTCTTTGTGACCTCATAAAGTTTGGTTGTTTGGCTTTTCAAAATGTCTTCCATATGCATGTGTTTAGGGGGAGTAGTGGAGTATGTTTATTAGTCACTCATAGGTTCTTATATTCAGGGGGAGTGATGCTATAATGTGTGCTTGAAATATGTTCAAGTTGTTTGACAGGAGTTGGAGTATAATGTGCTAAACTTCTTCCTGTCAGTTCTCTGTAGGTATGGGAAATATATTTATTCCCTTACTGATTTGTGTGACAGGCACTCCTGTCTGATGTGGTGAAGGATGTTGGAACATCCAAACCATTGTGAGATTTTATTTATCCCTGATCTGATGATTGCAGCGTAGGAATTTATTTTTTCCTCTGCTCTTGTGAGAGTTCTTTACTCTCTGTTTTATTGTATGGAAAATTTATTTTTCCTTGCTTATGTGTGACAGGTTTCCCTATCTGATGGTGTGAACGATGTTTGAGCATCCAACCTGTGTGGGAATTTATTTTTCCCTATCTATAGCATAGGAATTTATTTTTCCTCTGCTCTTGTGAGACTATGCTAATATCCTATCCGCTTCTTCATGTCTCTGATAAGTGTAATACCTCTTTAGTTGAAGTTATGACTAAGAACTCTATGAGGTATTCTTTTATGCACACTTCTATAATTTCCTTGGTGATACTTTATGATTACTCCTTCTTCTTGAATATGTGTTCGTGATGACTTGAGGAAGTGTACGAGTAAGGACTTTGTGTTCGTGATGACTCTGACAGGCAGAAAGTGCTGATTTTTCGCTTTTGCATTTTCGCACGTAAAATTCCAATTTTCGATCCGTTTTCAATTTTGTTTTCACCAACGCGTCTTAAACACTTTGTTGGGTATTTGTATTGGCTGCATTGTTTCTAAAACAAATATCCTTGTGTGTGTTGCTGGAACCAATGTTCCAACATGTTTCAGGCATCTTTGTATAATGTTGGATACAATGTTCCAACATCCTAGCACGGTTCAATGTGCCTGGTTGTATGCCAATTTGTACGCGCGCTTTATATTATTTAAGGAAACCATATTTCCTTATCGTATTGCCAAGCAACGCGTATTTCTCTACAAAATCAGTTGTACTTTTATCCCAAAAGGAACAATTATATTTTAGGGAATATTTGGATGTGATTAGAAGTTCCGAAAGATGTTCCTACATTTTAGGACTTTCCTTATTTGCTACTGATTCGTGTTTTGCAGATTAGCTGGACGATCTGATTTGTTCTGAAGCCCAAACTAGTTATTTGACCTGTATTGCTTCAGTATATATTTAAGACTTCAAGACCTAATTGAATATTCAAGCCGTCACACTAAAAAGTCTAGCTTTAGGGTTTTGAGTCGTTTGTGTTCTACTCTTGTATCTTGTTGATGCCAGTTTAGTCCTGTTTTATTGTGAGCCTTTCTTGCATCAGTTTGATACATGTTAAGGACTGTGTGTTGAGTTGTAAACTCTTGTGTGCTACGCCAAAGCTTTTAAGCAAGGTTGTAGTTGTTTTGTTTGAAGGTAACTTCACCATTGATTTGTGTTGTTTAAGTCTGATAATCACAGGGGTTGTGGTTGACTGTAGGATAGTGAGATGGGATCTCAGATCTAGGAGTTCCTAGGTTGAAGTCTAGACGGGTAGGTCCTAGGTCTTTAGTGTAAACGAGGAGTTTGATGAGAGCTATAGAATAAGGACTACACTAGTGAATTTCCTTCCTGGCTTGGTAGCCTCCAGAGTAGGTGTGTTTGTCACCGAACTGGGTCAACAAACTCACTGTGCTTTTTACTTTCTTGTCATTTATTTTTCTTGTTTTTTTATTTCTGCTTACTTCGTGATGTTCGAACATTGAACGAAACATTTTAATTGTTGAAACATCTCACATAACATATTAAAACAAGTACACTAGAATTTCACACTTAGACCATTTAAACTACATTTGAAAACATGGTTTCACAACTCAAAACAACTTAATCCAACTCAACCCAAAATGACTTATTCACAAAAGTGCTTAAAACGACTTTTTACTCAAAAAACTTATTTTCTCCCAAACGATTTGTCACCCAAACCTATGATCAAAAACAGAAACTCTAATCATACTAATTCATCATAACGACTCCATTAATTCATTCAAGTTCATCAAAATCAAACTTCTCCATTTTAACCCATTTTGACAAAAGTCATACACTCACCACAACTTAACCCAAACAACACTTTTATCAACACCCAAAGCATGAATTATCATCACGAACATAACCTAACAACATTCATATCATAAAATCATGAATTCACCAACAATCAACAACAACAACATCATGATTTTCATCATTTTAAGCTAAAACTTCAAAGTATTCATTTCAACTTATATCAACAATGAAAATTAAACCCCTACAACAAGTTTACCACAAATTTGATATACCCAAAATCATCATTCAATTATGATCACGAAAATTAACATTTAAAATCATCAAAATCATAATTCACACAAAAGCACTTATGACCCATAAGTAAAAAAATGAGATTATAACTTATTTGATGAAATAGAACGACCCCCTTATCTAAAAGCTTCAAAATCTCTAATTATGGCTTCACTTTCCCCTCTAGCTCCTTAGCTCTAGCTTTTCCCCTCCTCCAAGTTCTTCCTCTTTTATTCTTCTCTCTATCTTCACACTTTCTCTCTCTAGCCACTATCCAATTTTTGTGTAATGAAATGAATGACTAAAACTCTTGTTTTCTCTTATGAGTTATCTATTTATACCACATCAATGAGCTAGGGTAAATCTATTCTTATTGGGCCTAAAACTCTTGCTAACAAATTCTAAAAAGTTATTATTCATTTGTTCGCTAAAATATCGAATAATTACATATCTAAATAATCTTAGTAATAATAACTATTCACTACAAAATACTAAAAATAATGTTCCCAATAAAATCACTACTTTACCCTTACTCACTAAATCATCAAAATACCCTTAGTCTTAAAAATGACTAAAATACCCTTATAGGCTACAAATACACTAATCATAATCCAAATACACACATAACCAAATAAGCACACATAAATACATATAATAAATAATTAAAATAATTCTAGCTAAAAGCAGGATGTTACACTTTCCCTCCTGATCTCTCCTTCTTCGGCTTGGTACACTTAGGACTAATATGCCCCACTTCACCACAGTTATAGCAAACCATCTCACCCTTGCATTCAAAAGCACGACGTCCCAGCTTTTCATGTTTGTAGCACTTCAAGTCTCCCCCACTTGGTTTAGAAGCACCACCAAAATCTTTCTTCTTTCCTTTATCCTTTCCATAAGGCTTACCACGATCATTGCCCTTCCTTTCTTCTCATTTACCGCCTTATAGAAACTTGCCTTAGCCTTCCCCTCTTCATCAAACATCCTACACTTTTCACCAAAGTGTCAAAGTCACGAATCTCATGGAAGCACACATACTGATAGATCTTTGGGCATAGACCGCTCTTAAACTTGACACACTTAGACTCTTCAACACCTTCAACATTGATGTAAGGACAAAACCTAGACAACTCCTCAAACTTAGCAGCATACTCCACAACCGACATACTTTCTTAAGCTGCAAAAACATCACTTCCTTCTTGTTCCTCAGATCAGTTGGAAAATACTTCTTCAAGAACTCTTCCTTTAACCTTTCCCAAGACACAGCAGCTCCACCAGCTTCCAATCTCCTATTAGCGTTCACCCACCAAAACTTAGCCTCCTCCATTAGCATGTGAGTGGCTAATATTACGTTCTGATCATCAGTGGTAACCATAGCATGAAAAATCTGATCAACACCCTGCAACCACGTCTGCGCTCCATCCGGATCATTTCTCATGAAATGATCCAACCATCGTTCCTCTACTTCACCTTGGTCTTGCTGACCCTACGCCGCCTACTCATTAGCCCGAGCCAACACCTGTTGCATTGCGGCCAAAGCCTCCACAATCATCTCATCATTCCTAAAGGATCCTACATCCATCTCAATTCTGCTTAAAACCACAACCAACATGCAAGAACAAGCGAACAAGTACTAAAGGTATCAATATACCATTCGCATACAACATGAACAGTCAACCAGTTTTTGTCTGAACTATACCAATTTGGCTATGATACCACTTTGTAACACCCTAAACCCGAAATGCAATAATTATGCAATAAATTCAAAGTAAATCACAAGAGCTCAAGATGCTACAACTTTGTTTTCTCAAAACATGCATAATTTCAATTTTAAAAACTTGCAACGAAAGACAATTAACATAACATTACCACAACATGAAATAATCCTCAATACATGAATAATAAATCTTAACATGCCATGTTTCACTCCACATAAATTCATCACCATGATACAATTATCCTCATCAAAGAAAAGCAATCGCCTCAATCCTATAAATCACCTAAGCCATTAACAGAAATGACGCGGTGGTCAACCGGACGACCACTAGGGGTTAGATAATATTCCACATAATAAACATAATCAAGTACAACATTCAAAGATTTCAAATAAATACACAGTACATATTCTACATTCCTAAAAATACCAACTTCACATGAATATTATCATACCACCATCATAGTATATCAATTATCATATTCAAATCCACCAATTCACATAAACAAAAAATTCACAAATTTCACCAATGCACATATTCAAATAGTCACATATTAAAGTATGACACATTTCACCAAACTCTAAGTACATGCATGTAGTACCAAATGAATTCCGGAGATAATTTTACCATGTTGAATCCACTAACGTAATTTCTCTCCGATTACGTTCTTCACCAATAACATAGTTTCTCTCCAACTATGTTCTTCACCAAGACTCGAGATTTTAATGAGAGCGTGTGATATATTTTAATGAGAGCTTTTTCTACTAATTAAAGATAGTCCTAAAACAAATAAAAAATAAAACTCAAGATTGAAAGCTTGAATCTTCTTTTGTCAATCATCAAAACCAATGTATTCATGTCAAGGCATATATTCACACTTGCATGCTTCTACACCAAGTAAATATTCATCCTTCATTATAGTAATTGAGATTCGATTTCTTTTCAGAGTAGGTTTAGGGAGTTGGCTTGATGGAATATCATAGACGTTGATTAATGCTTGCACAAACATTTCTTGTGCTTTTTGTTTTGGTTTGACATTTTTTTTGTGACTTTGGGTGATTCAATGGTAGCAATTGGAGATGAATTTTTGGTGGCAGTGGAGGTAGGTTGAGTGATTGGGGAAGGTAGATGAGTATTTATTAAATTAATTTGGAAATCAGGAAAACTAGTATTGTAACGCCCACACTAAATGTATCTATAAAGTTTAGCATGTACATTATCTTTAGTACTAGATATATTAAAATTTACAACATGAATACTTCGAATGAATATCATATACAACAATACACGTTCGTACAATCAATAATACAACACTACCTATCCAAAGTATAGTAAAACACTCTTGAATCTGTAAGAATATCCTGCAACGGTTACGAACGAGTACTTGCTGAGTATCCATTCGGCCACAAGCTTGCTACACCAACCTGTTAGTCTGAAACAAAGAGGATTGGGATGAGACATAATGTCTCAGTGATTTCTACCTAATCCTAGGCTATGGGTAACCTCGGGGGAAACCTAGGGTCACCACGTGTCTACAATACAACCTGTCGGTTGATTATACGTGTGTGGATCATGCTTACCTAGACGGTCGTGCATACTAGATCCATCATAGGCTCTTCGTATCTTGGCTTATAAGTCTTGTCTTGTACTCTACATGTCCTGGCGGTCAAGGGAGCCTAGGACCGCTATGTCGAGATACGACGAACGTATCAAGACCTAACATAATTTATTCATGACATGTTCCTAAACTGGACGATCGGGGAGTGACTAAGCTCGGCGAGAGTATATCTTCATAACTTGATCTATTGCATAAGCTTGCTCATAACATATCATAATCATATTCATTCTTTATGTTAGAAGTTAGCGTGTAACAAACAACATTATCTGAGTTGATTTTACGGAGTGTATCAGGTGGAGTAACCCCGAGTACAATCCCATACATGATCGATGAAAACCTAGCTAAGGTACATCGAACTCCCTCAGTGTCGTACGGGCCTACCTTGCGGAGCGTGTCCCGTTCCCTTACGTGAACCTCTTGTATCCCTTTGGCGTGGATAGCAAGAGACACGACACCTACATCTTTCTTATCGTCTTGGTCGTACATAGAAGGTTTAAACCTAACTTACATAATTGATTACCGCGAGTCCGCGGTCTACTCGTATAATGGTAATGTAATTACATGCTTGTGCTAATTCATACATGACTTAACATACTTAGGGTTCTTACTATTATTCTAGTTCTCGACGGTCTACGTCGAAGCTTTATGATCTTTCCCCATTCTTAGTTAATCGCTCCCCGAATAAACATGTTTAACTCTTTTGGGCCATTCTTAAGGTATATGTTAATATATTCCATGATCTTCGTTTCAAGAATCGTTTGATGTAATGTGCATTGATTCGATGATGTTTAGGGGTTTTAGCATTGAAAAACATTGCGAGAAAAGCATCGAACGACATTGCAGACCCCCATACGAGCCAACAAGCCAGTTAACAAAATGGGAGGTCAACCCCATTTCGCTAATGGATAAATTGCTCTGGAAGGATTTCGCTTTTAGCGAAATATTTCGCTGATAGCGAATTTCTTCGGGTCTGTAGTGCAGATTTTGCATTTTTGGCCCCAAACTCATCCAATTCAATTCTGCAATGCATCATATACTTCCACCAACTTATATAAACATTAGAAATCATCTTGCATGGAAATTTTAACATATAAACAAGAAGATTGGCATTTGGGTACTAAAATCATATCATTCTAAACTCAGTCTAAAATCATGTTTTCTTACTAGAATTACACAAACCCAAAGGTGGTAAACTAATCTAAGAACTCACCTTAACATAGTTCTTGCAATTGCTTCAAGATCCAAGCTTCTTAGTCTCAAACCCTAGCTCTTGACCTTAGCTTCAAGAATGGCCCTAAAGCTTAAATCCAATTCTTCTAGTTGTTCCTTGCTTATGAAGTGACCTTAATCCCTACTTGATCATCAATTACATAACTTGGAAGATTGATGAACTAGAGAGGGAGATTGGGGGCGACACTCTAGAAAGAGGGAGGAGAGAATTCCATTCTTTTGAAGTTTAGAGAGAGAAAGAACAATGCATAATGAATAATTTGTGACCAAACATACTTTTATACTCCTTGTGTGAAAATACTGAAATGCCCTTCTTCTTAATCGTGTTTACACTGACTCTGATGATTAACCCGTGCTTAATTGACCTTGCATCGTAAAACATTCCTCATCGTAGTGAATTTTATGAACATGGTTCTCTGGCACACCTTCGACTGATATAATTCCAATACTAACGAGTGGGATATTACAAGCATTCGTTTGTTTAATTTAAAGGCCTAATAAACTACTATTGTTTGTTTTCTTGTGTAAAGAAAAAAAAAATCTTTTTACTCATTGTTAGATTTTGACCGTAATCATTGGTTGGTGAATATGCTATTATATTTGGGTTTAGTCAATTTACTTGTGTTCTTTCGTGGTTTCTTTGTTGTTGTATTGTATATAATTTTCATACTCTTGAGTTTTATCTGTGCACTTCTTGTGCTGGGTAGAACTCTTTTTGTAGTTATTATATTCATTCTGTCTTGGTTAATAAAAATGATCTTCTTACATACCGCTCCTTAATTTACATGTCTTCTTCCTCTCTTTTTATAATTTGAACATGTTTGATTTATGAAATTTTTTGATTTTAATAATGTGGAGTAATTGTACTTTATAAAATTAAGAGGAGATATTTGTGTGGATGAATATAATTTGTTGTTTAAAATAGTGGTATTAGGTTGTTGTTTTGTAAAAGAAATGTTAGTTTTGATCCTATAATTTTCTCAACAATTTTTTTTATCTTATGGTATGATTTCTTTATAAATAAACGTGTTGTAACCTCTGCAATAAATTATTTCTAAACCAAGTATTTTCATCAATCAAAATTAAATTTATCTTTTGAGATTTTTTCCTTGTCTATCTTGAAAGGCTAAAAGAAAACAAAACAAATTAATCTTTGATGGACATAAAAAAAATTATTTGAGATCTTTACTTAGGTTATGTTATCAATTAGTTGAGCCAGACGACAAACACAACACATTAATTAATTTTAGAGACATTTATCAATCACTAAAATTTTATGAATGGTTGTTTGCAATGCCTAAGTGTTATAAACTATTTACTAGATGTGAAGAAAGAATGATTTTTTTATGTTGTTTCTTGGATTAACCCTTCGGTTATCAAAGGAAGGCTCCCTGATAAGCTAGAGTTTAGTTGAGAGCAGAGTAAATCCTAACAAAGAATTTTTTCACCTAGAAATTGTATTCAAGTTCTCCAAAATGATTTTACCTAGGAAGAGTTCATTTGCTAGTTGAATCGAGTAACTTGGTTAAAACATTATATTTTTACTTATAAAGTCTTAAAGCAAGTTTTTCTTAGTTACATGTAAAAGAGGAAAAATATCACTCAAATTTCAATGTTTGTTAATGCTTTGATAATATTTTTTGTCTACTTCTTGTCGAAACCAATGGTATTTAGTAATTTTTAACATTATTATTACATTTTATCTTGTATGTTATACACAATAATTTATTAGATTTTCACTTATAGTTATTAGACTTTGCAAATTCAAGGTCCTTCAAATAAAATGGATGTCCATTAAATATGTTTTCTACAGATCCAATTTCGAGGTGAGTTAATTTTATTTGTGAGTTCAAGTAAATGTTATCATTAATATAAAAAATAATTATATGTTTCATATAAGCTTATAATTTATTTGTGCATCATGATTTCTCCACTTTGATTTATTTGAGAGTCAATTTCTTTTACAAGCTCAAAAATTATTACATTATATTGTTACCTATGTTCATTCATATATGACATTGAAAATAAAATATTTATTTCTCTTGATTGATTTATATTTTGTAATTGTGTAGGAAACGATTGAAAATATGCTCTGGAGAATTTTTAGGCGATTTTAATACTGTTCACTTTAGGAAACCCAATTTCAAAGAAAACCACCCACCACCACCAAACCACCTTCACCCACCATGACCACCGCCCCAAATCCCAATCCAAAAGAATTTGTTGTTCCATGGCTTTGCCTTCAAGCAAATGACATCCCTCCACCCAAATCCAGCATCAGCACCAATACCACCATGCAGCAAAAAACTTTTGCACAAGCCCTAACCAATGTTTGTGATATACCATTGAGCCAGCTTCCTCAGCCATGCATGAAGGGCGATCGGTTAGCAATTGAGATCCCTGAAGATGAGTACTTAGCAGGAGTTGAAGAATGCAAATTCGGCTTACAAGGGAGAATCATCTGGCCAAAAGGGTCAAGTCCAATTTCTATTGAAAGCTTGCGCAGTAAGTTGTTTGTTTTATGGAAATCTATTGGTAGATGGGGAATCACATCTATTGGGAAAGGTTATTATGAGTTCACGTTTTCTACCCTTGAGGACATGAAGAGGGTTAGGTCAGTAGGCTCTTGGTCTTTGAATCCAGGTATTTTGAAGCTTTTTGCTTGGTCAAAAGAGTTTAACCCTAATTTACAACAACAGACAACTGCACAAGTTTGGTTGCGTATTTACGGTTTGTCGCAAGAATACTGGAGGAAAAAAATTCTATTTGCTATTGCATCCAGTGTAGGTACGCCGATATGCACAGACTCCATCACTAGTAAGCCCAAGAACTGAGATATAGGGTTCTTGTTGAAAGAAAAGGTTATGCGTTTTTTGTGGACTTTGAGTACTAGAATCTCCCAGATTTTTGTACACACTGTAATTTCACCGGCCACTCCTTGGAAAACTGCAAAAGATTGAAGGAAAATAAGGGTAAACAACCTTTGGTTTCTAACACTAAGCCTCGACAGGAATTTTTTCAGAAGACTAAACCTGCAGAAGTGGTTCCTGAAGAGTTACATTCGCGAAGCAAGGATGATGTTGATCTGGAGATTGAAGTGAATGAAATGCTAGAAGCACAGCTAGAAAATCAGAACAAGGATGCAGGACAAGCTAATTTCGTGACTGGCTGTGTTGATGATGAATCTCATAGTAGCGCAAATTCTGAGTTTGTGGAGGCTACGCAGCAAAACTTTGACTCTGAAAGCAGCGCTAGTTCTAGTACAAAAGACACTCAAGAGGTTGTCCAACAAAACATGGAATTTCTCAAAGCTTCATGGGCAAAATTGGCAGAAACCGCAGATAAGGATGATTTACAAAAATCTGCACCTTCAGCTCATGATAACAGGCAAGTTGCTCCAATTTTATTCTCTAATGCTGAATCCAATGACATTCATGTTGAACATACTAGCAACCCACATTTAGATACAGATGCTTTTCAACAGGTCATATCTAAAAATTCCAAAAAACTGAAAAACATTACGGTTGTGCAGAAAGCTTCTATTATTAAGAGCAACTACCCAATTAGATCAAGGGTTGGTACATCCAAATCCTTGAAATGAAGTGTCTCTACTGGAACCTCAGGGGGATCGCCAACTCCCCAACTAGATTGGCTCTTAAGAAACTTATAGTTACTAATAAACCTGACTTTATTTTTATGTCTGAACCTTGGCTTGATATCTCTAAATTTTCAACTCTTTGGCTTCACAGACTTGGTTACAAATTGTTTAGTGTCAACAATAGAGGTAATATCTCCCCTAACCTGTGGTGTTTTTGTTCCATAAACCTGAACCCTGTTATCATTCATATTGATGAGCAGCTTGTCTCTTTTCAAATTGTCCACAATGGTAAATCATTTGTTGTTGCTGCCATTTATGCATCTACTTGTCACATAAAAAGAAGAAACCTATGGGAGACCCTAACCCATCTTCTAACCAGCCACCCCCTTCCTTGGTGCATGATAGGGGATTTCAATACCATATTAGGCACTCATGAACAAATAAGAAACTTTAGGCCTCTTGCAACCCCCATCAGTGACTTTCAAACTTGGTCCGACCTAAACAATTTTATCCATATCCAAACTAGAGGTGCAGCTTTCACTTGGTCCAACGGTAGAAGAGGAAGAAACCATACTCAAAGACGTCTAGACAGAGTCATATGTAATCAAGAATGGTTCAATGTGTGCAATTCGGTTAGCTGCTCTACTCTTACCAAACTTAGATCCGATCATTTTCCGCTGTTATTTGAATTCAAAAATGATGATATTCATTATGTGTCTCAATTCAAATTCTTGAAAATATGGACTGCTCATGAGGATTGCATTAATGTGGTCAAAAACAGTTGGAAT
>Ga0228710_1006180_pt1 | contig 18312 bp, 12 predicted proteins | sample MedpolnodulmetaG_FD_177995 | JGI IMG/M metagenome (GOLD analysis project Ga0228710, IMG submission 177995) | Root nodule microbial communities from Medicago polymorpha collected in Santa Monica, California, United States - pink nodules | ecosystem: Host-associated > Plants > Roots > Nodule...
AAAAAAAAAAAAGGAAAAAACCTAGGTACAATTCCTTAAGTGTTTTCGTATGGTTCTTAACTAAATTCACCATTATTTTTTTAAATCCATAAATCTTCTCAAAGTTTGTTATCTCTACAAAAGTTGTATTTTTAGTTAAGAACCATACGAAAAGCACCTAAGGAATTGTACCTAAGTTTTGTCAAAAAAAATTGGTAGTCCGTAAAATCTGAATGTTTAAAAAAAATAAAAATAGGCAACATTAACATATTATAATGATAATTTGAATACTCATTGTTTTATGTTTTCTGTAACATAAAAAACCTTAAGGATGCTTGGTAACAAATCAACTCTAAACTCGTAACTAATAAGTACGGACCTTTATTAAAGATTGTAGGTCCATTTATTTTTGTCCTTGATGTTCTTCAAAAATCAAAAAAATTAGTTCACTGATTAAACAAATTTCTTCAGTGGTTTACCCATTTATTTATTTTTGACTTTATATCAATCCGTTATATTAAGAAATTTACAATATTGTGAATCACAGTTGAAAAGGGGTGATCCATGTTAACTTGTAAAACTCTATTTGAATATTGGATACTTTATATTTTTCCACCAACCAAACTCCGAGCTGTCTCTGCCTATATTATGTGGGGAAGATATTGGGGCAACCAAACACCAACATTGCACAGTCAATATTCAGCTCACCAGAAAAGTTTCCTATCTAAACATTCTTATGTTCTTTCTTTGATTTTCTTAAATAAAATTGAACTAGCTAAACCCTTTACAAATACTACACTTCAATAGAAAATATAAAAGTAGATGAAGTCAAATATCTTACACAAAATGTCAAGGTCCATTAATTAATTACATATTACGTAGTCTAAATTTGGTTTCTTAGCTTATAACTAGCTCACAGTTTGGTATGTTAGCTCATCTTCCCTCTCTTGATTTATGTATACTTCACATAACGTAGGCAGTACATGCCTCTCTTCTCTCACTTTGCATGAAACAAACACAACAATGGAATCATCATTCAATCCCATCTCATGCAACAGAAAACCACTTTATAGGTTAGAAACCAAAAATGTATCATACAAATTGTGCAGCCAACTTGATGAACTTAGAACTCTTTGTTTCGGTTCGAATCCTAGGAGAGGTTCAAAGTTCATTTTGAAGGATGTAAATTGCGAGGCAAGGCCAGGGGAGGTTACCGCTATTGCTGGTCCTAGTGGAGCTGGAAAAACAACACTGCTTGAAATTCTTGCTGGGAGAATACCCTCTTGCAAAGTTTCTGGACAAGTACTTGTCAATCAGAAGCCGATGGATGTGAACAGATTCAGAAGAGACTCGGGGCACGTAACACAAGAAGATGCATTGTTTCCATCGCTTACGGTTAGAGAGACGCTCATGTATAGTGCTTTGTTGAGGCTTCCCGGGGGGCGAAAAGTGGCTGCTATGAGAGTTGCAGAGTTGATGAAGGAGCTCGGGTTGGATTCTATTGCAGATTCAAGAATTGGCAATGGATCAGACCATGGTATATCAGGCGGGGAAAGGCGTAGAGTTTCCATTGGTGTTGACTTGGTTCATGACCCTGCAATTATTTTAATTGATGAACCAACTTCAGGTTTGGATTCAGCATCAGCTCTTAATGTAATCTCATTGCTTAGACTAATGGCATTTAATCAAGGTAAGACAGTTGTTTTAACTATCCACCAACCCGGTTTCCGAATATTAGAGCAACTTGACAGCCTCATTTTGCTATCTGATGGATTTGTCATGCATAATGGTTCATTGAATCTTCTTGAGGCAAGGCTCGCTTTATCCGGCCATCGCATCCCCAACCATGTCAATGTCCTAGAATTTGCTCTTGATGTCATGCAAAGCTTGGTTATACATACTTCAGAACCTGGGAACAATCAATTTCTTCTCAATGATGACAAAGAGCACCAAGATCACAAGATGATGATGCAGTGCTCTATGATTGTCAAAGAAAAGGCAATACTGTACTCAAATTCTTCAATAGAGGAGATTTTAATCCTAGGACAAAGATTTTGCAACAACATATTCAGAACCAAGCAACTCTTTTTTACAAGGGTCATACAAGCCTTAGTAGCTGGATTTATATTGGGGACTATATTCTTGAATGTTGGGAACAAACAAAGTAAGGTAGCGCTGCAAACGCGAAGCGGCTTCTTTGCTTTCAGCCTTACCTTTCTGTTATCATCAACAACAGAAGGGCTGCCTATTTTCTTGGAGGAGAGAAGAACTTTTATGAGAGAGACCGCAAGAGGAGCTTATAGAGTTTCTTCCTATGTTTTAGCAAATACATTTGTGTTTCTTCCTTTTCTTCTAATGGTTGGTCTTCTGTATACTACTCCAGTTTATTGGCTGGTAGGATTAAGGAAAGACATCGACAGTTTCCTTTACTTCTCTTTAGTGGTTTGGTTGGTCCTATTAATGTCAAATTCTCTTGTGGCTTGTTTCAGCGCCCTAGTTCCAAATTTCATCCTCGGAAGCTCGGTAATTGCTGGTCTAATGGGGTCTTTCTTTCTATTCTCAGGGTATTTCATATCAAAGGAGAAAATACCTAGTTACTGGATTTTTATGCACTATATAAGCCTATTCAAGTATCCATTTGAGTGCCTTATGATAAATGAGTATGGAGGTGAGCAAGGGAAAACAAGATGCATAGAAGTTAATAACGGGGAATGCATTTTATATGGATTTGAGTTCTTAAGACAACAAGGTCTCAAAGAGTCACACAAATGGACAAATTTGGCTGTAATGTTAAGCTTTATAATAGGGTATAGAGTGCTTAACTTTATAATTCTTTGGTCTAGATGTTATAAAAGCAGAAAATAAATCAGGTTTACGTACAACAGTATCAAATACTTTACAGTCTTTCTACTTATTTTTGTTTATTTTTTCATCTTTGATGATGCACAATTCATGCTTACATGCAGAGAAAATAATATTGTTATTGATTCGTACAAAAAAGATATCGATATTGTTCTTATCTTTCCTCCTATTTGTAACTGCCATGGTCTCCTTTAACATGGCTTCATCCTATACAAGTACTAACATCTAATGCTTTCTGCGCCTTTTATTCCAAGAAAATTGTGTGAAGTGTAAATATCTATGATATATATCTAGTTTAGTATTAACTCGAGAACAATGATGGGAGAAACTGGAAAAGGATTACTCAATGATAAGAACCTTTCCCTCTTACATCATAGAAACCAGTTCACTTACCAACAAATCACAGATGCACTGTGAAAATTGACCGGTCTAAGAGCAGCCCAGTTCTTACAGCAGGCTCCTAGAGGCGACAGTTTCCTCATTTATGTTTTTCTGTGATTATCACTTTTTCAATCATCTACGTGCCCCAATTCTGCATAATCAATCTATATTGTCTTCAATTTGTAGCATTCCTAATTGTCTGCAATGGCACCGAGATAACATAAATAGATGACAGAATATTTAACAATAATTTGGTAATGAATATTACCTGAGTAATATTGGGATTTAAAACAATTAAATTAGTGGTAAAAGAAAATACAAATTGAAGTTTGAAGATGATGGACAACTTTCTATTGTTCTAACTAAGTAGATGGGAACTCAATAACAAACCAGGATACGAGAAACCAAAAAATACCTGAATCAATGACGTACGAGAATTCGAAATTTGTACAGATTTTGACGTTTCTTAAATTTTCACTTTTCAAAAAGGATTGATGTGATCAGGATATTTGTAGAGACAAAAGATAGATTATTCCCATTTTATATGTCAACAAATATAAAAATAAATAAATAACAGTGAATTCTCCCTGCTATTGTTTAAATATGTCCTAAAGTTAAAATTGGAGAAACACGGTGTAGTTTTGGCCTTTATTACCTTTAAACAGAATCAATCAACAATTATGTCTGGGATGTGGGCAATGTTTGGCCAATCTTCTCCAACTTTAATTTGACATCTCTTACGTAGAAGGTGACAATGCATAATACGAAGAGTCCGCAAATTTGTAAGGCAACGCAAACCTTCAGGCAGAGACTCTAAATCATCACAATGAAGAATCTTAATATGCCTAAGTGATTGGATGTCAAGAATTTGCTCCGGAAAGGCCTCCAAGTTATCACAAAATTCTACTGATATTTTCTGCAGAGATCTGAGGCCATGAGGGACTTGGCATTCGGAGTTAGCGTTACCCTCGTCTTTCCATAGATCAAGCTTGTCAACTTGACAAATTCTCAGTTCCTGAAGTTCAGCAGAAAGGTGTTGCAAGTGTCGTATCATAGGTTCAATAACAAGAAATCCCGAAAGAGAGAGACGCTCAAGAGATTTGAGATTTTTCATCCACTGCTCTGGCATTGCTTCTAGGTCTATTTCTGTGAGATACAAGTGCTTGAGGCCAAGAAGAGGGTTGAAGGAGGAAGACTGAAGCTGAACCGAACATGTTTCAATCATTGGCTTCACATTACAAGAAATTAACTTCAACTCTGTGAGGTAAGGATATGTAGGCATGCAAGTCAGTTTCGGACAATCCCAAATTTCCAAATATGAAAGGCAAGGAAAAGGGGGGAGTGAAGAATGGTTTTCAACATTATTTCCCGACCTTTTCCATCCTTCCAGGTTTTTGCAGCCAAAGAGGATGAGTTTCTCTAAAGACGGGAAGAACACATGAGAGATATCATCATAATGAATGTACTTTAGTTCATCCATTTCACTAATGTGAATCCTCTTTAGCCATGGAAGTCCTTCCAATGGTTGGAGATGTTGACAATTGGAAAGACGGTAGAGGTTGATTTGAACAATATTAGTCAGGGAAGGAAGCCAACTTGAAAAGCTCGCTCCTGGATACCCACTCACTAGCAATTTTCTCAAATTCTGATTAGGACAAAGATTATCCAATAACTGCAAGCTGATCTCACTGTTTTTTCCTTCTTCTATCCAATCATATCGGCTTTTCCCCCAATTCAGCTCCAGGACTTGGATGTACTTCTTTATTTTCAGATTTACTTCTCGTGACTCCAATGCCACATCTTTTACTGAGCCCAGATTACTGATTCTCAAATGACCCTTTAGGCTATTTAGCTCCTTCAATTCATTTAATTTGCCACAGTTCCTCGTCTCATCTTCCCCCACTACAAAACTTGATAAGGACTGCAATGAAGTCAATTGTCCTAATCCAAGAGGCATCTTGTCTGCAAAGGCTTTACAACCTTCAATTTCAAGGTGTCTCAGATTAATTAACTTCGTGATAACTTCAGTACAAAATACAAGTTGCCGGCAACCACTCAATTTCAAAGATTGCAAACTAACAAGATTGCCAATTGACTTGGGCAAACTAATTAGTTCTTTGCAATTAGACAAGTCAAGATACCTTAAATGCCGGCATTTATCAATCGATTGTGGCAGCTCAGTTATCAGAGAGTGTGACAAATCAAAAGCTCGCAGATATTTCAAGTTCTTGGTGATAGATAATTTGGCATCCGAAACACTTCCTGCTTTGGTTTTGGCCCAAAGAACGGTACGCGGTTTACTTGCATCTAAAAGATCCAATGAACAAGTGGTACAAGATAAAAATGAGACGTGGATGGGTCTTCCAATAAATCTTTTCCCCTCGGCATGCAAGCAGCAATCATTTCCAGCTACCGACTTTGCAAGATCATGCATCAAATCATGCATTTTGAAGGAAATTATATCATTGTGTTTGCTCAATGATGCATCTTGAAAGAATGACCTCAACAACAAAATCCTTACATATTGACTTCCCACATCTTCCATGGATTGTGTTTCAATTGTACTTTCAAGGTAGCCTTGAGCCATCCATAATTGAATCAATTCATTCTTCTGAATTTCCCAATTTGCAGGGTATAAACAACAATAGGCAAAGCATTGTCTTAACCCCAACGGCAAGTTTTGATAACTCAATTTCAGCACCGGCATAATACTTTGTCTTTCTTCACACAACCTCCAAACATCACCGTTCAAAACATTCAACCATTGATCTTCTTTTTCATTTATAGTTTGTAAGAAACCACCCACTGTTCTGATCGCGAGAGGAACTCCGCCGCACTTTTCTGCAATTTTCTCACCAATGGATTCAAGATTTGGGTTTATCCCATTGGCAACTTCACCAAATGTCAACTTTAGCAAATCCCATGATTTCTCTTTGTTCAAACCTTTCAAAACATACGGCATGTTCACACCCATAATTTGTGAGACCAATCTACTACGAGTGGTCACTAATACCTTACTACCGTGACCTCCACACATCAAATAAGTTCTCAACTCATCCCACTTTAACTGATCCTCATTCCACAAATCATCAAGCACAAGCAAATACCTTCTCCCGTTCAACTCTTCCCGAACCCTCCTTTGTAAAATATCCAATTCCAAATCACCAACTTCACCATTCTTCAACGATTTCAACATTTTACTCAAAATCGACTTCACATCAAACTCTTGAGAAACACAAACCCATATCCGTTTCTCGAAAATCTTCTCCACTTCATCATCATTATAAACCAATTGAGCAAGCGCCGTCTTTCCCAAACCTCCCATACCAACAACAGCAATAAAAGAAACACTATCCTTACTCCCTTTCCCTTTCAACAACTCAATAATCTCTTTTTTGTTTCCTTCCCTACCAATTATCCCCGATTCCAAAACAAAAGAACTAGTTTCTCTCCAAGAACAAAAACCCTCATTTTCTTTCAAAATCACTACCATACTAGGATTCAGTTTCAACTTCAACATATCTTCTGCAACACTATCAAATTTCTTTCTAACATTATCAATTTCACGAACTAATTTAACGCGAAAAGCAAGTGGATTTTTCTCCAATGAAAACAAGTTTTGTACCTTATTCAACACGTTTCCATGATTATTACTGGCTTTAAGCATTGAATCTCGAATTGTTAAGTAATCAAGGAAATCATCAGCATCATGAAGAACTTGTTTGAACCTTGTGATCCAATGATGAACAGTGGGATCATTGTGTTGTTTGTGTTCAGCATCTGAAAGCATGATTTTGATTGATTCTAGGGTTTTGTTGAGATTTTGGAGTTCGTTTTTGACACCGTAAATTCGTGCAAATTCGTGGAAGGTTGATGAAGTTAATTTGTTTATGATGCTTACGATAATACTGTATGGGATTTGTTCAGCCATCGCTTGAGTCGAATGGAAAGTTCAAGAAAACAAGTGAGTTAGAAAAGAAAAATGAAACTAGAGAAGGATACCACTTTCGAGTTTGGACAAACTAAGTTTCATAGATACAACATGAATGGAAATAGGATCATAAATTTCAATGCTTTAGTCAACTTTGGTGAGTCACGAAAAGGAGGTCAATTTCGTCTAGTAAATTTTGTAGTATAATACTCCCTCCTATTCTTGTTATAAAAATGGACAACAAAAATTAATACATTTAATCTTGTACTAACAAGTAAATCAACTTTTTCTTGTCAACAAAAATTAATATGTTAGGAAACGGGTTATTTTCCTTGGAAAACTCTCATGTTTTTTCTTATATTTTAGCAGTGCACTAGCAGTCCTTCCAGCATAAGATGTACCGAAAAGACAACTAGAAAAGAACACGCAATTTAGTCATAAGTACAACAAGATGTCAGCCAATGCCTAAACGCGACAAAGGGCTCGACCACCACAATTGGTCACCAAAAATAAATATGGCCTTATTAGCTTTCAGCCACCACAAAGAATAATACTTTACTTTGTCGAGTAATTGAATCATGGAACTTTCTTTCATATTAAATAATCTATTATTTCTTTCGTTCCATAAAACCCAAACAGTCAACAACCAAATGAGTTGCAGAAAAGCCCTTCGCGCCTTCAAGCCACCTGTGGAATGAATAAACTGAACAAAATGACTTGAGATATCACAATGATCAATGTCATCAAACCCAATCCAGTGCCGCAACATGGGCCACAACAACCCATAACAAGGGCACAACAGAAACAAATGACTAGCATCCTCCACAGAACCGCAACCTGACACACACTGACACGCATCTGCATCAAGGACGCCATGCATCGCCAAATTTGATTTAGTAGTAAGACGATTCCGAAGCAACTCTCATGTTTTTTCTATGGAGCAATTCACCTTAAATGTTAATTTAATTATTAAAGTATCTTATTTTTTAGTATTTTATAGCTGAGATTTCACTCCTCTTTATTATTATTATTTGGAGGAATCCAATCTTTTCTAAAAAAACGGAGGGAGTATATCCACCAACTATATGTTTGCAACAACTAAAAAAAAAAAACTATTTCTTCTGTTTTCAACTATACATAAAGATTGTTTTAAAAAAATTGATTGAATAAATAATGTATGTTGTCTAAGGATAACAATGGGTATTTTTTTGGTAAGGTACTATAGTGTTCATCCACATACCCGTGTTTATAAATAATTTCTCGTACCCGAGTCCATGCCTCTGTGGGAATCAAGTTTGGTGTTCGGCCACGTACCTTTTGGGCACCTAAGCGCTCGTACCCACGCTCATTATCCACACTTTAACAACAAAAGGACAATAAATATCAAAAAAATATCACACCTTAATTAAAATATGATCGAAAATCTTTTAAATCAACTTATAAAATCATTACACATCATAATATTTAGTCAAATAAAAAGGTTCTATAATATAAAAAAAAAAAACTAGTACATATTACATTAAATATCAAAGATTAGGATTAGTTAACTAATTTTAGCATTACATATAATTATAGTTATAGTATATATAATCTACGGGCGTGGGGCGGTCTGGACACTAAAGTGCCCGCACCCGCGCCCATACCCGTTAAAATTTGGAGGTAATTACTCAAGTCCAAACCAAACAATACGGGTATTTACTCGTTCATCGTGTTTTTTTTTTAGTGTCTCTTGAACTTGGGTCCAATTGTCATCTCTACATGTTTATACTATAAATTGTGTGTATCTATGTATCAATTATTGAATAAAACTTAAAAAATTAATTTTATTTATATTTGAGATCACAAGGAGTGTATGTTTTCAAGGTTGGTTAGTGGTGATATGGACCACCTTAATAAGTGGTCAACCATGGACCGATATTTAAAAATTATCAGAAAATTTTAAAACAGCTGACAATACTCCTCAAGAAAAATAGCTCAGGACCCTCTCCTCTTTTGTATCGATAAGGTGGCAACCTAAGTGGTGTCGATTCAATAGAGATATATATTTGTTTTTCGTTATTTTGATTGAATCAATATTCCTTATTTTTAGGTGTTATGGAATCAATATCTTTAAGTCACCATCGTCGTTGGTGTTTTAAACATTTTTCAAGTATTGGTTCATGGTGGATGTAGCCCATTTTTAAATTTGCTATGTTTGCAATACCAGTCAGAATGAGCCATTGCGGTTTTACAAAAGTTATACTTCAGATTTTCAACAACATTACAATGCAACTGTAATTTCGACAAACCGATGAGCAAATGCGAAACAAAATTCATACTTCCTCCTATTCTTTTAAGAAAATTGTTGTTCACACATTTGAGAAAGCTGATAAACACGAGTAAAATACGGAAATACCCCTCGGCACTTAAACCTCATCAGTTAACTGCCGATGCGTTTCTGCTACAAATCTGGCAAAAGCTCTCTCATCCATTATTACTCTCATTTTACCAAAAAAATTACAAATCTCTCTAAAAAAAAACCCAACCAAATTTATTCAACAAAATCACAAGTAATCATAAAGCTATTAACTTACATTTTAGTTGTTATAAATGTTTTTTTTTTTAGGTTTTAGTAGATTTAAATTAGTTTAGTTTTTTAGTAGATTTACATGTTATAATTCATTTTTAGATTAGATGTTAGTTGATTAATGTAGTTAAAATGTTTGCATGATGTTTATGTTATAATTTAGAATTTTAGGGTTATTCTTTATTTTGGTGTTTTATATTTATTTTTTTATTTTAGTTTTTAAGTAGATTTACATGTAAGAGTATATGATGTATTATAAGAGTAGATATAAGTTGAATAATTTTGTTATATTTTACATTATTTTTATGTTGTTTTTAGGTAAAACATCTTAGGGTTATTTTTATTATTTTTAGGGTTTATGTATAATTTACACTCCAAGTGTTTGATGAAATGTTTGAATGAGTTTTTCATTGATTGTTTTCAATTTCTTACTGTGTAGATTTGAAACAATGGTCGGGTGGATCGACGTTCATGCACAATTCAACAGTGGAGAACCTCAGAGGTTGAAGGTTCGGTGCCTTGGTGTAACGTTAAGAGGTCTCAAGTATCAACTAAATGAATTCAACCAAGGAGTCAAGTCCAGAGACACAAGGAGGGTGGAATATGTTCGGTATAAACGTTCAACACTCGACGAGGGGAGAATATCATTCACTTGGGTGGAATTAACGAACGACAAAAACGTAAAGAACATGTTTTGGGAGCACAGCATGTTTCAGTGGATAGATATGCGGGTAACATTGCTGAGGTCAACTGAAGATATTATCAAGAGTCTGATTCCACCAGAAGATCGTGATTAGGTAGGGAAATGCACCTACCAACTACAACAATTGTCTTTCTCTGAATGGGGTAATTCAAACTTGTTAAACGGCAAGACTCAAACAGTCGTCTGACATTTCTATTGTTCCTTTCAAAAGATTAAATTCTTGTTAGGCTTGTTTAAATGAAGGTATTGAAGTGTCAAGGAATGGACATCATTCTTTTGACACTTGAATACCGTCATTTAAACCAATCCTAACAAGAATTTAATCTTTTGAATGGAACAATAGAAATGTCGGACGGATGTTGGAGTCCTACTGTTTAGCAAGTTTGAATTTACCTCATTCAGAGGTAAGATAATTGTTGTAGTTGGAAGGTATATTTCCGAATGTATTGTAATGTAATGAATTTACCACTTTTCGAATTTATTTATTCATTACGCAACTTTTATTCGAATTCACGTTGGACTTAATTAGTGTTTATTCGAATACGCAATTTTTAATCGAAATTATTCAATGCGCGATTTTAATCGAAATACGCGACTTTAATTGAAATTATTCAAAACGCGGTTTTATTGAAAGTACCATAATGTCAAGCAAAATGCGTGCGACACAAAAAAAACATAAAAAAAATCCAAAACAATTAGGCATTAGAAGCCATTACATTCATTCTTCCTCGTCACACAAGTCAATTGGGTTGCCCGCTACGGTCCCTAGGGCACCTTATTTTGGTTGAGGACCAAAATAGCATGTCCTCCCGCTCCTCCTCAACCTCGACTGATTGTACACCGGCAACTTCGAACCCTTTTTTTTTCGAAACCATCACAAACAATTATGTGCCATGTCATAGGCAATTTTTCTTTCTTCTTGTCATCACCCTGAACGTTACCCTTGTTCTGATTCTGAGACATATCTACATTGAAAAAAATTGGCGATCAAAACCTAAACTAAACAACAATGCCATAAAATCAAAACCTAATCAAAAACCTAAACTATCATTAAAACCTACACATAAACCTATACAATTCTAACAATTCTACAATAATTCATCAAAACCTAAACCTAACAATTCAATAAAAACTTCTATAACAATTCATAACAACCTAAACCTAAACCTAAACAATTCTAACCCAAACTATCCTAAAATCAAACCTAAACCTAACAATTCTACAACAAATCGTCAAAACAATAAAACCTAAACATAAATCTAACATATCATAAAATCATCAAATCAATAAAACCTATATGATCGAAATTTAACAAAAAAAACAAACAATTCAACCACAAAACAGCAATGCAATAGTATTCAAAAAAACTTACTTGTTTTTGTGATTGAAATTGGCTTGGAATGACTTGAAATGGCTGAAAATCGCACCTAGGAGAACCAAAAACGTAACAATGGAGTTTTGGAAACTCTTATGTCTGTTCTGTTCTTATAACAGAACATCGGCAATTAACTGCCAAGGTTTTCCTCGATAGTTAACTGCAGTCAGTTCCAATAAAATTCGGCAGTTAACTGTCGGGGGGCATTTGAGTAATTTACTCATGTTTTTCAGCCTTCTCAAATGTGTGAACAACAATTTTCTTCTTTTAATAACAAGAGGTTAACTGCAGCCATTGTATGTAAGACTTCATATATTCCCTGTTGCATCAACTAATAAGTGCTGAATTGTTAGGTCTTATATTTGCAGGAACGAAGTACTTATTTAAAGAATATTTCACTATTTGCTTTGTGAGTTTTGAAAAACAAAAGGAAAAAACTATTTTTCTTATTATAATCATTAAATACTCTCTCCCTTATTATAAGTCTCTTTCACTAATTTCACTTGTTAAGAAAAGTTAATAGTGTATTGTTTTTAAGGAAAGAAAAGTTAATAGTGTAGTTAAGATATCTAATTTGTATGTAAATTTTACTATTAAATTGTGCATTGTTTGTATGTGTGTTTAATTTGATTTTTCTATTTCAGCGCTAATTAGAGGTACGTTTAAGACTTTTTCAAAGTTTGAAAGGGACTTATAATCATGGACGGGAGTAGTTAAAATCAGAAGAAATAGTTTTTTTTTTAGCTGTTGAAAACATATAGTCAGTGGAGTAAAATCCTATCGGCTGAAAACAAATTAAAAATAAGCCAAAATTTACCTTACTCGTGGCAAAATTCTAGAGGAGCTCTCTCGTTTTTTACAACTCATTCAAGTACAGTACTTGGTTATTCATACACAAATGTCTGATACATAGCACAAACTGTTGCTCCGTAAAATACATTATGGACTTGCGAACACTGTTGCATTTGCAATTTCTAGAGCTAACTTGCGTCCAAACAGCTTCTCCACAATAACTAATGCAAACTCAATGGAGGTCCCTGGGCCTCTGCTGGTAATAAGGTTACCATCAACGACAACCCTGTTTTCTACTTCACTCTGATCTGATAACTTGCTGCACAGGGCAGGAAAAGCTGTGGCCTTTTTACCCTGTATCGGAGAAAATATAACAGTGTCTCAAATCAACACAAAAACGCAAAATGAAGTAATATACAATGATGCATTTTAGAGCAACATAAAAGAGTCCAAAGAGGATTTAGTGCTTGAAACAAGGGCCATGCTAACAAGTTAACAAGTGCTGTTAAGGAAACCAAAAGTAGTAGCTTTGCATTGGAAACAACAATTTTTAAACTTTTTCAAAGTATAATTCATCACTTTTCATCATTTTCCTTTCTCAATCAATGCCCTAAGGGCACTCTTTAGCATTTCCCATAAAATAATTAGCCTCATAGGAAGTGTTTGCAGTAAAAATGAACTTGAACACTACTGCACAACTTGACAAACATGTTTTTCTGAATTTTGTTGAATGGCAGACCATGTAGGCTAGTTGATAAAGAAACAAAATCACATGGGTTTTAACATAGTTATGCAAAGAAATGGGTATATATGATTGCCATTTTACTGAAAGTTTGCTTTATACTGATGATAGATTGATTCAGAAAACAGATACCTTCAGCAAGCCATGGGGCTCCAAAACTAAAGCTGGGGATGCACAAATTGCTCCATAATATCTGTTTGATTCTCTTTGCTTTTTCAACAAATTCACCAAGGTTTCCGAGTTTGCAAAAGCTTGGGCACCACCAAGTCCACCCTGTAGAAATTTGAAATATTTTACACCAACTAACTAAATATTATCACTGATAAATAAAATAACTACAAAGAAAGTAAAAAGTCCCCTTACTGGCAACACAATCAGGTCATATGATGTTTTAGCTGCTTCATCAAGGAGCACGTCTGCCTCCAGTTTAACTTTACGCGATGCCTCAATCTCTAGTTTGTCCTCAACAGAAGCAACCACGACATTTGCCTTTGCTCGTCGCAGAATATCGATGATAATCACAGCTTCCATTTCTTCCGTGCCATTTGCAATTGGTACAAGAATCTGAAAATAGTTGTGATTATCAAAGAAATTTAAACTATCATTCACACAAGTCAATAAATCATATTATTCTGCCTCCTTTCTCAAATGTTATTGTAAATAAAGAAAATTTACTGAGTTATAGTTCAGGCCCAAACCCCACCTTGGGTGGATTGTCAAATGTCCATTGCACTGGGTTTAGCTCCAAAAACGTATATTCATCGGCATGATTAGAACGCATAACCTGAATATTGAATTACAACAAGAGAATCCAATGAGAAATGGAGAGTCATAAGTATCATAAAGGGAATCTGATATTGTCAATCATAAAAATATCTTCACATAACTTATGTCAAAAATGCCACATCAGAAAGCTCAATACATGAACATGCACCAGTTTGCATATGCATTACCAATAAGCTTCAATCACTCAATTGTAAGAAGTATAAATTAAAATAAATTCTCTTTTTTTTCATTTGGTTCCAAAACAAAGGAAGAGAGCGGAGGGTTACACAATTAGTAAGGGTGTAAAGCAGAGATGGGCACCCAGTAACTCCGTAAAAACAACTAATAACTCAATTATTAGACATCAACTTTGAAGCATGAACACGTATTGCAAGAAACTTGAAGCTTTTTGAGCAGTGCCGATCACCCTAGTTCCCCTTCCCCGTTTTCTATGAGTACAAAAGTTCATGTTGAAATTGGTAGGACAAAGCAAAAAAACATCTAGCTTCATTAATGTATAAAGTTGATGTAACATAATGCCAGATTGCCAGTTGGATTAAGATTATTAATGAATAAATATATTTTTCCTCAAAAGTTCTCTAACTAAGCTGTCAACCAAAAATGATTATTTCTCCAAAACAAGCTAATTAAAACACCCATATAATCCACATTTCATAGCCCCTAAAAAAAAAGCAAAGTTTTCAAGAATGAATTTCTTACTCCTTACCAGTGGACCTGCAACCTCGTCAGCTTTTTCCTTTCCCAATAATTGCTCAACTAAAGCAACGCCAAACTCCATGGTGGTACCAGGTGCACGACTGGTCACAACTCTACCATCCAGCTGCACCCTTGACTCAACAGATGTGGTGTAAGACGCCAATTTTTCCATGAATGAAGGATGACCAGTTGCCTGCCCAACAACCATAGATTCACACAACCATCACCACCAGCTACACAAAAGTACATTGCAAAACGAGAATGAACACAAGAAGCTAACTATACCTTCAATCCTTTCAGCAAACCCCATGGCCCAAGTACCACTGCAGGAGCAGCACACACCGCAGCATAAAGCTTTCCATCCTCAACATGCTTCTTTACCAACCCTTCCAACACTGCAGAGTCTCTAAGATTGTCCACACCCGGAACCCCTCCCTACACACAATTTCCCCCAAAAATCCAACAAACAAAAAACTGTGAATTTATGATGCATCAACATTGAATACGACACTAACACATAGACACCGGTAATAAGTTAAGAAAATATAAATGATAAAATGTAGTTGCATGTGCCAATGTCATTTGAACACCAGACACATTTTCTACCAAAAGTGTCTTCTGTCATACATACTTGTGAATTCTATCTAGTACAACAAAAACAGCCAAGTCTTATCCCACTAAGCGGGATTGGCTACATGGATCAAATGAAACCATAATGTTCTATCATATATCTTATTTCTATCCAACAAATACAGCGCAACATCATCATCTCTGCTACACTTTATTTATTTTTGTGTTGGTTCTTTATGGTGAAGCCTATCTAATAACTATTTTTTTTATAAAACGATCTGAGAACTAAGATAAGAACAGTACATAGTGAAAAATGTAAATGAAATAAAAAAAAATTGGAAACATGTTTTCTCAATGTAGTGAGTGAAACAGTGACTTATTGTTTTTAGAATTTAATTAGTATGCACTATCAGTGTATAATTATTTTACACATGCATCCACTCATGTTGCCATGTCAATTAATTAATGAACATGAAATGAAATGAGTTATCAAGGATAAGTGGTGATAACAAACCAATCAATTAAAACGGGATTCTGAATTGGCAAACTTGGCTAATTTGACAATTAACATAATAAACGCGATTAAAAGCAGAATTGCTAAACGATGGAGAGAGAGAGAGAGAGAGGTATATATACAGGGAGAGCGACGAGGTCGAAAGCGGTGTTAACAACATCGGAAACAGAAGCATCAGCGATGATCTTAACACCGTGTAGAGCTTGAACATCGAGACGGTTAGCGGCGGAGGCGACGGTGACGTCAGCTCCGGATCGACGGAGAACGTCGATGGCGATGACTGCTTCCATAGGCTCAGTGCCGTCGGCGATCGGAACGAGGACTTTACGAGAATTTGAAGCCATTGCAGTGACGGTTAAAGAAGAAGAGCGTGAAGGAGAGAAGAAAAAACGGTTATTGTTGAGTTTGAGTTTTGGAGTGAAGTTTGTAGAAGGAAGTGGAAGTGTGTGAGGGAAGAATCTTATGTGAGACAATGCCATTTGTGCTTTTTTTATTTTTGTTGATGAAATCCTCCACACTGTGTTGGAAATGTGTCCGTAAGTTGTGCATGTGTGTCTCACGTGACTGCACCACCACCACGTCTCACTCTCATGCATTAAGACAGATTTGTAAGATAAATATTTTTTAAGAGTGCCAAAAATAATATCTTTTTAATACTCTCTCAGACATTCATTAGTTTATCGAATGATATATAGAGTCTCGTCATTTTATATAAGATTTATTTTTAAGCTGTAGGATCCGCATTAATTTCACGCAATAAGATTCATTTTATAGAATAAATGTTAAAGATGGTATTTCTTCTTGCACTCTTGGATGTATTTTGTTTGTGATGTTAATCCTCCATATTTAAGAAGAAAGGGAACTTGGTGATTTGGAGTTTGGCTTGTCCTCTCAAACAACTCATATTAAAAAGAGTTTATTACCACTTGATTTCAATCACTTCGTTTCATAAATATAAATTTTTTTGTAATAACTCAGTAAAAATTAATAAATAATATTTGAAGTTAGAATCCTAAAAGAAGTTAAATTTAGTTTCTTTGCATGAAAAATTAAATGAATAAATCATCTTAAATTATACTCCATCTGATCACTATTATAAGCAAAATTAATATATAGATTCATTTAATAACTAATGTATTTGGTTTATAATATGAATCATATACATTAAGTATTCAATGAACGTAAAAGTGAAATTTTGTTTATAATAGCGATCAGATGGAGTACAAATCTAAAAAAATGTTAATTTGTGTTCTTGAAACACATGTTATGAAATCAAATATAAAAATATAATTTTCATAAGTTGTGTATTTAATATCTGAAAAGTTTAAAAAATTATATTCAAAAATTATCCACCTTCTCCCAATGGAAATGGAAATTGTATAATAGGTGTCTTCAATAAGACTTGATGACAACTTTGGTAATTACATCCTTATACTAAGACCAAGTGCAATGGAGGTGTTGAATGTGGCTTTCAACACATGGGGACGTTGCAGTGGTGTGTTGAGAATTGTTGAAGGATGATGTGGAGGAAAGAGATGTTGAATGCATTCAACATGTTGAACTTTGGAACCTGAGGGACAGCTGACGTGTTTCGGTTGGCTAAAATAGGAGTGTGTGCCACACTCGCCGACAGGGGAGCGTGGAGCGGCAGGAGCATGAGAGAAAAGATGCAGATTGGATAAGTGGTGACACTTGGCAGTTCGAGATTGGTTGTCTGAATTTTTATCATCTTAATAATTTGAACTCAATTATTTGATTGCAAATAAAAAAAAATTAAAATTTTTTTTACCAAAATTCATGTTTTTTTTTGTCTATAAACAGAGACTTGGTTCATTTGATTTGGACACAGAAAAAAAAACGAAGTTTTTTTGTCTATAAATTATTTAAATAAATTTTGTTTTTACAAAAAACAAAAATTGTTAAGTGTTTTTTAATTTAATTATAATCAATAATTGTAATTTTATGTAATTATAAAAACAAAAATATAAAATTAAATAAGAATAAAAAATAAAAGGTGGTGTGGTAGAGTGTTGAATGAAAAGAAAATTGTTGTTCAAACATTCGAGAAGGCTAAAAAACACGAGTAATATACTTAAAGGCCCATCGACAGTTAACTGCCGAATTTGTTTGGAACCGGCTGTAGTTAACTATAGAGGAAAACCTCGGCAGTTAACTGCAACTGCCGTGGAAATCAGACCTCTCTCTCTCCCTCTCCCTCTCCCTCCCTTCCCCTCTCTCCCTCTCTCTCCCTCCCTCTCTCTCTCTCTCTCTCACTCTCTATCTCTCTCCCTCCCTCGACAGTTAACTGCCGAATTTGTTTGGAACCGGCTGTAGTTAACTATAGAGGAAAACCTCGGCAGTTAACTGCAACTGCCGTGGAAATCAGACCTCTCTCTCTCTCCCTCTCCCTCCCTT
>Ga0228710_1006182_pt1 | contig 18309 bp, 16 predicted proteins | sample MedpolnodulmetaG_FD_177995 | JGI IMG/M metagenome (GOLD analysis project Ga0228710, IMG submission 177995) | Root nodule microbial communities from Medicago polymorpha collected in Santa Monica, California, United States - pink nodules | ecosystem: Host-associated > Plants > Roots > Nodule...
AAAAAAAAAAACTCAGTCACTTTCTTCAAAAAGAAGAAACAAACGCTCATCACACCAAATCCAAATATCAACCCTTTAGTGCCACAAATCAAAAACACACTCTCTCTCTTGACACGTATTTTATTTTGGGATTTACCTTTCCTATTTCTCATTGCCCAAATTTATTTCGAAATGTTATTGAAGTTTTTTGGATTATAGATTTTGAAACGTGTTTTCTCCCTATGCTTAGGTGGAGAATGAGTTTTTCACTTACAATCCAAACACAATCGTAATTTAGATTTGGTAATCCGAAATATTCTATCAATAGGACGCGTTCATTGTTTTTTACGAATTATAAAATCCGAATACCTCATATATTTGAATTGTAATAGCACAAAGACGGAGTCTATTTCTAACAGTGATAGCCAATTTAAAAATCATATTAACCATTATAGCCTTTATTATTGTGTTTTACGTCATTGTTAGTTGTTCATGAGCCTGTTCATTGCTACTTGATGGAATTGCTCCAAAACGTGCACAAAAGATCATAAAAAAAAAAATTAAGGATCAAGACTCCCGTAGAAGGAACTTCTTTCGGAGATGTCATCCCTCAAAATTCAAAATTATATCGTATAGACCCATTTCATATTCTCACAAAAATCAAAAAAATTGCATTGCCTTTATTTAATTTTTAGATTTTTTCGTTAATTTTTTATTTTATTTGGCAGGTTATATATTTTTACTTTATTTTTATTGTTCTTAAAAGCAAAATTTATAAATATTGAAATGAGAGAATACAAAACTACTTTTTTCTTCAAGCAGTTTAGTGAATGCATATTGTTACTTATTTTATTTTATAAATTTAGATCAATCATAGTATTTAAGGTTAAATATGTTTTTTATCCCTATAAATATATCAATTTTTTTGTTTTAGTCATTTTAAAAAAATTCTTCAAGTTTTAGTCTATAAAATTTTCAATCACCATTGTTAGTCCTTATTTTTAAGTCAACTCATGTGTAACCTTTGTATTTTTAATGATATTGTGCAGAAATGTGTAGAATATTGTAAAAATATCTCAAAAAAATAGAATTTTTTAACAAAACATGAATTAAATATAAATTTTTACTGCCAAAGATATAAAAATTCATATTTAATTCATTTTTTACTAAAATGTTCTAATTTTTTTAGGAGAGATTCTTGTAATAGTATACATTCTTTTGCAATATTTTATTCAAAAATATGAATTTTATATATGAGTTTAGTTAAAAGGATAAACTAAAACTATTGAGGAATCACAAGTTAAAAAAAAAATTTAGAAGATTAAAACGCAAAGTGGATTCATTTATAACAACTCTAGTTGTTGGGTCTTAAACCGAGTTTTCTCAAGGTTGAAGAGAGACACTATTAACCAAGTGACTAATCGGAGTCCGACATTGATTCATAGCAACAACTATAACGACTAAAAACATATTTAAAGCTAAAATTTATAAAATTATAAAATAATAAGATAAAATAAAATAAAACCCTATTCTCCTCCTCAAATATATCCTCCACCAAAACAAAACAAACAACACCAACCCCTTACTCAAAAAAAAATCATCCCTTCTCTCACACCCCAATTCCTAATCTTGCTTCTCTTCTCCACAAAGCTCCCAAATTTCCTCTCTTTTCACCGTTTCTTGAACTGGGTCGAAACCCTTTTCGTGTGTAGAACACTACAATTTTGTGGGGTGTTGAAAACCCGAAAGGGTGTTGAAGAATTGTAGAAATCATCACGGCTATTCAAAGGGTTTCACGGTTTCTTTCTCATGCCCGTCGTTGTTCACGACGTAAGGGTTGTGTGATTGAGACCAACCCTTCGCCGCACGGCGGGCGTGGTGCTCTTCCTTCTGAAGGTGGTAGCCCTTCTGATCTCCTCTTTCTTGCTGGTGGTGGTGTTGTTCTTCTCTTTTAGGTTTTAGTTTTTTAGGTTTTTAGATTAACTCAATTAAATTAAGATCTCGTAAAAAAAATTAGTTTTTGTTCTTGTTTCTCAAGTGGGTTGGTAGCTTTTGTTTTTAGTAGTTTTTGTTCTTTTGATTTTGTTGAGAGGTTTTAAGAAAGAGAAGATGTTGAGTATTAAGAGGGTTCCTACCGTTGTTTCGAATTATCAAAAGGACGAGGATGCTCCTGTTAATGGTTGTGGACTGAATTGTCTCAAGAGTTGTTGTATTCAAGGTAGTGTTTTTTTGTTTGTGATTTGATTTTTTTTAAGGTTTTGTGTTTGTTTTTGTTTTTGAATTATGGTTGATGATGATGTTTTGTTGTTGTTGTTGTTGTGTTGTTTTTGGTAATAGAGGCGAAACTCCCTTTGTATGGTTTCAAAAGGGTTGAGGCAAAGGATTTGTCTCCCATTGCATGCAAGGAACGCTCTGTGGCTTTTCTGGACTCAATTATTCTTGGACAGGTAGTTATCGAACTTTTATGGTTATCTATGAAGTATAGACGACAAACACGACACTAACATTGACACGTATACATCAGATAATTTAAGAAAATAGAGATGATTGAACATAATTATATATGTATCTTTGTCATGTCGGTGTTATAAACTCGAGTATAGACACCTAGCACTTCACTGACGTTGACACAGTATTTTAAGAAAATAGAGATATGATTGAATGTAATTATATTTATCTTTGTCATGTCGGTGTTAGAAACTGGTATATTCAATTTGAAGTGCCAATATTGCATAGATGGTTATGAACAAGTTTTAATTATTTGTTTATTGGTGTGCCGTTATGTTATGTTTTTGAGTTTTGAATTTTTTTATGTAGTGGGAGGATCGCATGCAGAGAGGGCTGTTCCGTTACGATGTTACTGCCTGTGAAACCAAGGTTTGAATCTCTTTCTCTATTTGATATTTGATATTGTTATTGTTGTTGTTATATTATCTTCTGATTTTGTTTTCATTTATATCATTATTACTAGTGGACTTGGTCTCATGTATGTGTGGTTTTTTTTTTCTTCCGGCGGTAGGTGATTCCGGGTGAGTATGGTTTCATCGCTCAGCTGAACGAGGGTCGTCACCTCAAGAAGAGACCAACCGAATTCCGAGTTGACAAGGTTCTCCAGCCTTTTGATGAAACCAAATTCAATTTCACTAAAGTTGGACAAGAAGAGATCCTGTTTCAATTTGAGGCTAGCAGTGACGGGGAAGCCCAATTCTTTCCCGATGCGCCAATTGATGTTGAGAATTCTCCAAGCTTTGTTGCCATCAATGTATGTTTATTGGATTTTTTTTTTCTTTATATGATCTTTTTGTCGTTTAGTGCATGGTTTTAAATTGCAGTATTTATTCAGTTATATTATGATACTTCATATTCGGGCAAATGCGACCATAATTTATGTCGCGATGCAGTTGTAAAGACCCCTCCAAAACCTTTACATTGCGGCTGCAATTTGCGGTTGCGTACTGTAATTTAAAACCATGCTTGATGGTTCAGTTGAATAGGTGTTTATATGATGCTTTTTGTTTATTTACTCGTTAAACAGGTTAGTCCTATTGAATATGGGCATGTGCTGCTGATTCCTCGAATTTTCGAGTGTTTGCCCCAAAGGATTGATCACGCGAACTTTTCGCTTGCACTTTACATGGCAGCTGAAGCAGGAAATCCATATTTCCGATTGGGTTACAACAGCTTGGGGGCATTTGCCACTATTAACCATCTTCACTTCCAGGTATCTTAACCGAACAACTTAAGAATCAAATAAATTACCACCTTATTGTTTACGTTGATTATTGGTTTATTGCATTCCTTATCTAGTGTTCCAACAATTAATGAAAATGTGATTTTCTGATTTTTGACAAATTCAGGCATATTATTTGGCAATGCCTTTTCCAATTGAGAAGGCTTCTACTAAGAAAATTGCCAAATTAAATGGTGGTGTGAAAATATCTAAATTGTTGAACTATCCCGTCAGAGGTCTTGTCTTTGAGGGTGGTCATGCACTGGATGATTTAGCAGACACCGTTTCTGAAGCCTGTATCTGCCTTCAACACAACAACATACCTTACAATGTACTTATTTCTGACTGCGGAAGGCGAGTTTTTCTCTTACCACAGGTAAATTAGTTTTTCAGTCTATCATAAGCAAAAGTTGAATTTTTGGTCACTTCTTAATTACAATCCTTGATGATCCGCAAAATTTTAATTTGTGGCACCTCTTAAATCGTATTCCTTGATAATCTAGTCAAATGCGGCCTCAAACACAACCTTAATGACACTAGTGTTGTCAATATTCGCGGAAAATAGCGGTTTGTTCAAACTCTGCTACACAATAGTGCTATAGCCGTTATTTGACAACCATTTGTACTACATAGTTTATCATAGAACAATAGTGATTTATTTAAATTCCACCATGATATAGCACTTTCCCTGCCTCTATATCCAGTGTTTAACAACACTGGATGTGATAGTTCATATTGCTGCAGACTCTCTATATCCACTCTTTAGTTGCTTGAAATCTTCCTTGATTACACAATTAATATTTTTGCTAACCAATACAAATTGAAAAACAGTGCTATGCAGAGAAACAAGCTCTTGGAGAAGTGCGTGCTGAGCTTCTGGACACGCAAGTTAATCCAGCTGTGTGGGAAATCAGTGGACACATGGTGTTAAAGAGAAAGAAGGACTTTGATGAGGCATCTGAAGCCAATGCTTGGGAGCTTCTTGCCGAGGTTTCTCTCTCTAAAGAGAGGTTTGATGAAGTCAATGCTCTTATTTTTCAAGCCATTACATCTGAAAAAATCAATGTCACACCTCAATGTCTAGAGGAAGTTGATGCAGTAAGCTCAAACACTAAGCCTGCTTTGGTTGCTGGTTCGCATGAATGCCTTGTTCTTCAGTAACAAACAAGGCTATGATGAATAAATAATGCATAGTGATTTTAATTTACTGTGGTTCTTTCTGTTATGAATTTCAAGTCTGAAGTTTTAATATTATGATTGCTTCAAGAACTTGATAGAATAAGTGGCTTGTATTTGATATCTAGTGGCTTGAAAAATATTATGCTCTAAGATGGTGCTTGAATATTATGCTTCACGGTCTATTGAAAAATATGATGTAATAATTGCTCTTTGGAGCTTTAGGTTGAACATTGTTACCACCCTTTTGAATTGTATAATAATTTTATTAGAACACCAGTAATAGAAATCATTTTATTCGAGTAGAAAATTTCAATTTTGCTACATAATCTCATACTAACTATATAATAACAATATTTGTGTGGAAGGGGGTAAGATAAATTATTTAGAAAACCAAATTGACGATTTCTCTGTTGTCTTTTTGGACCACTTTTGTGGGAAAAGAATGGGTATTTAAATGTATCATATAGACTATTATACTATTATTTAGCAGCAAAAAGAAAGAATCTTTGAGGTTTAAAACTAATAATGTGTTTGATATAGATGCAAGTTGGGCGGCCTTTGAATCTTATATTATTATTTATCGTTGAAATCGGATTACATGAGTCACTTTCTTCAGAAATTCATGCTCACAAGATTTTAATGGCTGTTTGTTCTTAAATCTTGATTTGATGGTTCGGAAAATTGTTATTATATTTTTAGTTTTTGAAATACCGGTCAGACCGGTTCTTTGAAATGTACAATCGTTATATATTTCTTTTAAAAAGCCAAAGAGAATTAAATAATATATTTACCATTCGAGTGTGAGGCTTTGAACTAAGGAATTACAGAATCAAACCGGCGAAAGAAATAGAAGAAAGACTAAGTAGGCATCTCAAGATAAACTAAATGATTTACCCGTCAACCATGCAAATCAAAAAATAAATTATATGATGAATTGTAGCCTCCAAATCACGAAAGATACAAGCTTTCTTTCCTTTGAAACACTTTGAACACAAGCAAACCAAATAAGATGAAGATAAGATTGAATCTTTTTTAGTTAACAAGTTTTTTAACCTAACAAGATTTTGGTTTTATGTTTATCCAACAAAGTTTTTCTACACGCAAATGCATCCTTTGTAAAATAAAAGAAATCATGTGAATTAGCGTGTGAATGTTTTATCCAACAAGATACATTTCTTGAGTAAATAACACTTATCACTCAATTTTCTTGAGTGAAAACCCACGTTAAACCTAAAGCATTTGTTAAAAAACCAATTGGAGCTAGCATTTTCACAATACAAGCATGAGAACAATGTTAACCCCCCATAGCATGAGCCCACATAGTGGTTATTCATGTAAGAAAAACATGATGCATATTCCAAATCCAATGATTATACTTTTGATTGTACGAAAATCAAACCTTTATTGGCACAATATCTCTCTATATATGCCTATGTATAAAACTTATACTATCCTTTCTTATTAATATAATTACATCTGCTATTAAAAGAATAAACCCATGCCCTTAATTTACCCCATGTTCATCATGAATATAATTCAAGTACATGGTTTAGCATTTGTGACATTGCTAATGTTGATTTTGATACACATAGAGGGAAATTCAACACAAGATGCTAAGTTGTCCCAAAATGTCACTAGTGTTTCATCATCAAATTCACCATGGCTAAAAAATGCTTTGAAACTAAGGCCTTTGGGGTGCCGCGGACGACGCTGGATGTGCAGCAAAGGAGAATTTCCACCTAGGAGTATGTGTTGTCGAAACCGTTGTGTGAATGTGACATCCGATAGAAACAATTGTGGGTCGTGTGGTATTAGATGTCCTTTTAATTGGAAATGTTGTAGAGGTTTATGTAGGGATATAAACTTAAGTATTTTTAATTGTGGTAAGTGTGGACATAGATGCCCTTTTGGTGAACTCTGCTTCTTTGGTATGTGCGGTTACGGGATGAGATCTTCTTCATTTCTTGTGAAGCCGAAGCGAATGCAACCTAAGCCGCGACAGATCCCATGGATCCGGTCTTATCATTATCCCCCACCACCTACTGATCCAAAGGAGGAATTTTAAATGGTTAAGTGTTTAAGTTGAATATATATACAATCTATATATGGATTGTGGAGAATCAGAATTTTATTGTTTATTTAAAGTGATATTCAATTGGTAAGGAGTGTTATAGTGGTTAAATTTCCCTCAAAACCTATTTCAATTGTTCCCAATGATATGGTTTGTGGGGGTAAATGTGACTAGAGAGAGTTGGTTATTCGAAAATGTGGCTAGTTTGTTGCTTGTGATGTAAGCAATCGAGTTATTGCCTTAGACATTGTTCTTAGCTAGGTCAAAGAGATATATGTGTACTTTATGAATAAAGTGTGAATCTTTTTTTATTTTAAGGTAAAAATGTGAATATGTTTAAAGTATATCATTATGTACTCATTTATATTGTGTTGATTGCGTGGAGAAGTTATCTTATCTTTACAATGGTTTTACCTTTTTTAATTATTGGGTTACTTTGAGCTATACGTTTTGAAAATCTTTTTGTATTCTTTTTTAGTTTATATTTGGTTTCATTTTTGGAGGAGTTAAAATTGATTCTAAAGACATATAATTGACTTTAACATGTTTGGTTGCTTGATTAAAATTGATTCTGCCTCAAGAATTGATTTTTATAATCAAATTTAAACATGTATTTAATTATTTCTATCAATATCAACGAGAATTGAATCGAGAATCAAAACATTGAAGATATTTGAAGAAATTTCTTTTGAATTATTAAATAACTAGAAAAACATTAAATGATTTTTAGTTTAACGATGATGCCTTGTCGTGGTAAATTAGTTTACCTTGACGGTAAAAACTCATCAAATAGCCTAATTCAACTGGACTAGAGATATGGGTCCGGAGGATCTTTGTGGATGTGTTGAGGGGTGTTGTGCATGTAAATATTACGACAATCAAATAAAAATGTGTTGAATATGTGAGATTTTTAAGGTAGAAACATGTGTACCTGGACGAAATTTGTAAGGTAGTTTTTTTTTTGGGTACATTTGTAAGGTAGTCTTTATAGTGGTGAATTAGTGTTTGAAAATTGCTCTTCTCCCAACAAAAACGTTCACTCTTATGCAAACTGACCAAAATACTCCCCGTGTGAGTTAACTCACGCTCGGTAAGCTGAAGTATAACCTGCGCGAGTTAACTCAAGCTGAAGTTATAACTTACATGAGTTAACTCACGTTGTGGTTATAACTTACATGATTAACTCATGCTGGGTTATAACCTACGTGAGTTAACTCACGCTAACTTAAGCCAGGCAGTGAGCGTGACTTAAGCCACACTGCGTGTAACACCTGTGTGAGTTAACTTAAGTCAGGTATTTTGGGTAGTTCAATTGGGAATGAGCAAAACTGGATGGGAGAAGAGCAATTTTCTTAGTGTTTTGAACCCTTCCAAACTTTAATCCAGGAAACTATACTTGATGGACACATGTGAGTAAATTAGAAAAGGTTGGTTTTGGATCTGGAACGGACCGTCTAGATTAATCTTTGTGACCCTGATCTAATGCTTTTAGAGCAAGTACATATGAATATGATAGCCTTTGTGTGAACTTGTGACTTGGGAGGAAATGGTGCGTTGAGGAAATGAGTTTTGGAATCGAAAACATCGCACATAAGTTCATTTTAACCTTTTCTATAAGGATATTGCTAGTTATAGCGACAACTTTTATTCCGAGAACATCCCGATATTTGAAAGTGTATCATTAACATGACTTTTTTATCATTACCATCAACACATGTATTCCAAAATACAAGATCTAACACTTGTGCTTTCTTCATGATATGTTGCATCACTCTTTCTAAAAACAAGTTATCAAATGTCGGTTTAAAACTACCACTTATTCGATTCTTACTTGAAGTCAATGTAAAACACATTTACAAATGTATTTACGTATCGCTCACAAAAACTATCTCCAAGTTGATAGTGAGAGTTGAACTATTTATCGAAGGCAAGTCAATGAAAAATTATTTTTTAGTTATATTTTCTCAAATTTTTTATTAAAAATAATGATTACTATAAGAAAATCTAAGTAGTTTTTCCGACCAAGCAATCTCTCTGAATGAAACTATGTTACAGTTCTAACTTCTAAGCTTCCAACACCCAGTCTCTCCGACATCAAACCCACCATTTCCACCACCGTCAACACCGCCACCGCCACCGCCACCGCCACTACCAACGTCGCCACACCGAATATCATTTCCACCCAACAATTCCACTCAATTCCACTAAACCTTCCCATGCCATCGAATGCTCAACCTCAACTCCCTCACCACTCTCCGCCGCCACTCCCCTCACCTTCTCTCTTCCCTCCACCACCTCACCACCAAAACACCACCAACTACACCCCCTAATTCTTATCTCACACCCCACCTTCTACAACTTTCCACAGTCATCCCTCAAATCACCCGCCAATTTTGGAGAATCCCAGTTTTAAAACCCCAACAAGTCCTCCAAATTTTACTTGGTTTTCAATCCGAGTGTGCTAAAGTTGGTGCTCCTGTCGAAAAGGTGAAATCTTTGTATGAAATTTTCAAATGGGGTGTTGAGAAAAACGAAACCCATTTTTTGAAATCTTATGAGGTTATGATATTGCTTCTTGTTCGTGTTGGGTTGTTTAGAGAAGCTGAGAATTTGATTAGTTCGTTAGAGGGACAAGGAGTTTCGTTTAATGCAATCGGTGATGTTTTTGAGAAATTAATTGAAGGGTATGTTGGTGTGAAGGAATTGGAAAAAGCGGTCTTTGTGTATGAGGGAATGAAGGAAAGAGGAATGGTTCCTTCGAGGTTGTGTTATCGGGTTTTGCTTGATTACTTGGTGAAGAGGAAGAGAGTGCAGATTGCGTTTCGCGTGGCGTTTGATTTGGTGGAATTGGGGGAACCATTGAGTTGTGATGAGATGAGAAATGTGGAGGATGTTATGGTTTTGCTTTGTATCGATGGGAGGATTCAGGAGGCAAGAAGCTTGATTAGGAAGGTTTTGTGTTTGAAAAACTCCGAGGTTACTCAGGTTAATAGCTTGGTTTTTGATGAAATGGCATTTGGATATTGTGAGAAGAAGGATTTTAAAGATTTGATTAGTTTCTTTGTTGAAGTGAATTGTGCTCCTAGTCTAATAGCTGGTAATAGAGTTGTGAATTCTATGTGCAAAAGCTATGGTGTAGAAAGGGCAAGTTTGTTTTTGAAGGAACTAGAAAGTGTTGGTTTTTGTCCCGATGAAGTAACCTATGGGATGTTAATTGGTTGGAGTTGTCATGAAGGGAAGATGAAAGATGCATTGAGTTATTTATCGATTATGTTATCGAAAAGCTTAGTGCCGCGTTTATGTACTTATAATGCTCTTATAAGTGGTTTGTTTAAAGTAGGTATGTTAGAGAATGCTAAAGATATTCTTGATGAGATGATTGATAGAGGAACAACACCTGATATTTCGACTTTTAAGGTTCTTGTAGCAGGGTATTGTAATTCTAGACGGTTTGATAAAGTGAAAAGTTTGGTTCATGAGATGGAGAACCTTGGTTTGGTTAAACTTTCTTCAACAGAGAGTCCACTTTCAAAGGCATTTCATATTTTGGGATTGAACCCTTTGAGTGTGAGGCTGAAACGAGACAACAACAAAAAACTTTTTAAAGCAGAGTTCTTTGACGAAATGGGAAATGGACTTTATTTGGATACAGATGTAGACGAGTTTGAGAACCACGTTGCTTCAATTCTTGAAGAGTCCGTGTTACCGAACTTCAATTCATCTGTCAGGAAAGAATGTAGGACTAATAACCTAAAAAATGCATTGGTTTTGGTTGAAGAAATGCTTTGTTGGGGCCAAGAATTGCTGTTACCTGAATTCTCGATGTTAGTGAGACAACTTTGTTCATCTCGCTCACAAATCACGTCAGTGATCAAACTTTTGGAGAAAATGCCGAGGTCTGCCCGGGAACTCGGTCATGAAACCCTGAATTTGGTTGTACAGGCATACAGCAAGAAGGGATTACTGTGCAGAGCAAAAACTATGCTTGATGAAATGCTTCAAAACAAATGTTATATCGAGAGCGAGACATATACCTCATTATTCATACCTTTATGTAAGAAAGGAAACATGAAGGACTTCAATTATTACTGGAACATTGCTTGTACAAATAAATGGTTACCAAAGTTGGAGGAATTTAAACATCTAATTGGTCATATATGCCATCAGAAAATGCTTCCGGAAGCATTACAGTTTCTTGAAATCATGCTTTTATCATACCCTCACCTAAGGTTAGATATATATCATATATTTCTAGAAGTGCTTTCTGCTAAGGGTCTTACAGGTATTGCACTTGTAGTCTTAAAACAGCTACAGAATTGTTTATTCTTTGATCACGCTTGTTATAATAATCTTATAAGGGGCTTATGCAATGATGGAAAATTTTCTCTAGCTTTTACAATATTGGATGATATGATGGATAGAAATTTGGCACCTTGTTTAGATGTTTCAGTCTTGTTAATCCCTCAATTGTGCAAGGCTCATAGATATGACAAAGCTATTGCATTAAAAGATATTGTTTTGAAAGAACAGCCTTCATTTTCCCATGCTGCTTATCGTGCATTGATATGCGGATTTTGTAATATGGGGAATGTTGCGAAAGCAGACTCTCTGTTCCGGGATATGTTATCGGAAGGACTAAGTTTAGATGACGAGCTTTGTAACCTGCTTATCCAGGGTCATTGCCAAGCTAATGACTTGAGGAAAGTAGGGGAGCTACTTGGTGTTGCGATGAGAAAGAGTTGGAAGCTCTCCCTCTCAAGTTACAGGAACTTGGTGCAATCAATGTGTATGAAGGGTAGAGTCCCATTTGCACTGAGCTTAAAGAACCTTATGCTTGCACAATGTTCAATTGATGACATTATCATACATAACATTCTTATTTTCTATCTTTTGTCAAGTGGAAATCGGTTGGATGTTCAGAAGATACTGACTGAAATGGAAGAGAAGAAAGTTGTACTCGACGAAGTTGGTCAAAACTATCTTGTCTATGGCTTCTTGCAATGTAAGGATTTGTCCAGTTCTTTGCATTATCTTACTACCATGATTTCAAAGGGACTCAAACCGAGCGACCGCAGCTTAAGGAAGGTAATAAGCAGTCTGTGTGATGTCGGTGAGGTACAAAAAGCTGTGGAATTGAGTCGAGAAATGGGATTTAGAGAATGGAAACATGATTCTATCATCCAAACAAAAATTGCGGAAAGCCTTCTTTCCCGTGGTTTTGTGGAAATTGCGGAATGTTTTCTGGACAGGATGGAAAAAGAATCTCTAACTCCCGATAATATTGATTACAATTACTTGATTAAGCGTTTTTGTGAGTTTGAAAGATTAAAGAAGGCAGTTCATCTTATGAACATAATGCTAAAGAAATCCAACATTCCAATTTCAACGAGCTATGAGTTTCTCATTCATGGATTCTGTGCACAAAATGAGTTGGACACAGCTTCAAATTTTTATTATGAAATGCTAAACTGGAATTTCAAACCAAGAATCGACACGGTGGAAATGCTTATGTTTAGCTTCTGCGAACATGGGAGGACAGAACAAGCAGAACAGTTCCTAGTGGACATGGTCCGCAGAGGCGAAACGCCGACGAGAAAAATGTATTGCACTGTAATTAAAAGTTATCACATGGAAAAGAATCTTAAGAAGGCGTCAGATCTCGTGCAAGCCATGCAGGAAAAAGGCTACCAGCCTGACTTTGATATACACTGGTCTCTCATAAGTAACTTAAGCAATGCCAAAGAAAAAGATACTGATAATGGCAACAAGGGTTTTTTATCCAGGCTTCTTTCTAAAACTGGCTTTCTTCAAAGGAGATGATTTAAGGCTAGGATGGAGTGGCCATTGTTTTTGTTGTTTGATTTTATATTTGTACTACACTGATGTTCCTATTTTGTTACAAGGTGAAGCCAAAGGCCACTAGCATTTCATGTTACATTTTTCTTCATTATTATTGATGATGACTCCCTTTCCGGCTCAAATGGTATTGATTCTTGAATCTCGCACTTCTGGTGTCTGCATTTGATTTGCAAGTGAAAGACAGAATGATTTCCCACTTGATCATCAAAAGTGTAAATAAAAGTAGTTTTATCTTTGCAAAACTACATAAATGTTAATTTCTCTTGGTGTTTAATTCATGGGAAATTTTGAAGAGGGAGAGGGGAGTGGTTTTTGATGAAAATCCCTTATTTTTGTTCACTCTTACACTGTAAGTTTCAGTTATGAATATAAGTCATATTAATTACACTTCTGTTTTTGTTTTTTTGTTTACCTTAGAAAATGATATATAATAGTAAATTACGTTTTTTTCTTTTTCCAATGCTTGAACACCAAACAGTGAGAGGATTATCTTTGATAATATCTAATGTGAAGAACAACTACTTTAATCTCTATAATTTGTATTCTTGTATTGTATTGTATTGTATTGTATTGTATTGTATTGTATTGTATTGTTTTGTGTTCCTTTGTAAATGTTGCTTAAACTTCTTGAACCAAATAGTGATATGCCTAAGGTGGTAGTGACTGACAGGGACAAGGGTATGATGAATGCCGTAGCAAATGTTCTTCACGATAGCAGTGCAATACTTTGTTATTTCCATGTTGGCAAAAATGTTAGAGCAAGACATTTATAATTGGTTTGTTTTATTTTTTTTCCCTTTCGTTCTATGTTTCTGTTTATCGAGATCTCTTCGGTTATAACTAATTATTAAAGCATAAATTACAAGTCTCTTGGCTAAATAAAGAAATTGTTCATATATACTAAAATGATTCTGTGTAGTCTCAACTTAAGTGAACGCTCTATAGTAGGAATTATATTTCTTGCTGATACTCTAAAAGTGTGTCTGTTTACATCGCTTAATTAATCATTTGTGGTACCAATTTGAATTTACTTTTACTTATAGGAGCTTCACAGCCTAAGATAAGCCTTAGCTTAACATGTAATAAAAACCTTTGGGTATCCTGAGTCACATAGAGAACCAATTTGATTTATCTAGCTTACAAGAACTTCTTGACCATATGAATTTTGCGTATATTGTTATCTTTTTACTTTTGTAAGAGTCGTGTAGGTACATAATTCTCTATAAGATTCATTCAACTTCTTGATTCTTACATGATCCTATTTGATCTACAGGAACCTGGTTGTTATAATCCTTCATAGTTCAGATGCAATGCAAGTATGGACATACATACTGGGCAAAGTTTATTAGAAGATATTAAGTGATCCATTGTGTTGGGGGTTATGAACAATGGTCCCCCTTTGTCAGATATATTCATGTAGCTCTAGAAGCAATGGTACAACGTACAAGACAGTTGAGAAAGTTGTGTAACGAGTGGCAGTTCAGGTCTAACAGTATTTAGTATTCAAAATTGATGTTGGTGACTTGAAGTGCTGAATTTTGTTTATGTATGCACAGATCAGATTAAGCATGCACAGTTCCATTGACAACTACTTTAATCTCGATCTTTTATTCTTGTATTGTATTATAATGTATTACATTACTTTGATGTTGATTTGTATTCATTGAATGTGACTTCACCACTGAACTATGTATGCTTAATAGAGGCATTATGGGCTAGGGAATTTGGCATCTCAGGAACTTATGATGGTATTTATAGTGTGTCAACAGAACGCTGATTTCATGTCCTCCAATGTTTCAGTTCCAAATTCCAATACTGCCATTTGAACGTATGCTTACAACTGTTTCTTATTTTTTTTCATTATAAGCTACAACATTCAAAGTTTTGTCTGTGATTGTGAATTATATGAGGCCTTTTGTTACTGTAAATTTGAATTTCATTATCTTATTTGAGGTCCTTTGTGAAGTTATTGCAAGTTGAATACAAAATAAGGAGATTGGTGAAATCTATGCAACCCCAGATTCTTTCTAGACTCCAAGAACCCCAGATTCTGAGACACGTGAGACACCTTCACAGTCCAATCATGCTTAAACCAGAAATAAACCAATCCTCCTGTAATAAGAGTTGAGCCCCCATTAAGTCCTTATCCATATGGATAGAGTTAACAATATCGGCATTATCTATTTCCAGCTTGATATTCCTACAACCTGAATCCCAAGTTATTTCAAGGCCGTAAATGACACCCCAAAGCTCGGCGACAATGGCAGAGGAGTAACCGATATGAGCACTAAAACCAGAAACTCACTGACCATGTTTATCACGAATGATACCCCTCGTAGCCAGCTTTACTTGTTAGACGTGCCATCCAATCCACATTCACCTTGAACCAACTGGTGTCTGGCTTGCACATTAACTCTATCAATCCTGTTGAGATCACCACTAATTTGATTCTTTTTGAAATACTAGCATATGAGGCAGCCACTGCTCTTGATAATTGGTTTCACGGATTATATTATTTCACCAAATGCAAAGCCAATAAAAAGCCACAAAGAAAATAATGTTCCAACTAACATTCTTCATGTGACCATAGGACTTAATGTTAGAACCAACTCAATTCGATATATACTTTCCACATGTGAACTTGCATCCTTTTAGAGCCTTTCCAATTTCAAATATACTTCCTCAGTTTGCCGTAGGCACTTTTAACTGAAAACTATCACACCAACATATCCTCTTTCCCACCAAGGGTAAGAAGGAGGCATAATAGCATGAATTTTATAAAAGATTATCCTCAGGGAGTTATGAAGGTTGGGTCACTGAGGGGAGCTCTGGGGACCGTCCACATTGAGGCTAGAACAATCACATAAGCAAGAGAGACACCACACTCTTACCCAAAACCTTAAGCCAATGAGTTTATGGATCCTCTTACTTATAAGATGTTCAACCTTTACTCTTTTATTCGATGTGAGACATATAACTCACACTTGTACACAACACTCCCCCTCAAGTGTGAGTCCATCAATTCATCATGCTCCCCCTCAAGCGGAAGCTCTTACTTGCTTGTATCGCCGTTGCTGGTTTCTCCGCAACGGACCGACATGTACCGCCGTTGCTGCTTTCTGCGCAAACGGACCGACTGCCTCGGTCGTACCCTTCGTCGAACGGGGCTCTGATACCATTGTTGGGTCACTGAGGGGAGCTCTGGGGACCGTCCACATCGAGGCTAGAACAACCACATAAGCAAGAGAGACACCACACTCTTACCCAAAACCTTAAGGTAATGGTTTATGGGTCCTCTTACTTATAAGGTGTTCAACCTTTACTCTTTTATCCGATGTAGGACATATAACTCACACTTGTACACAACAATGAATGAAGCTTACTGAGATTCATTTTCCCTGCTCATCATCAATCCAAAGTTTTATCTCTAAAATTCATGCAGCTGCTAGACGACTGATCTCAATGAACAACCCAAATACTCAAGGAAGATCATCAAATAACACATACATACATAAACAAAATTTGGCACTTCAAGTCTTCAACCAGCATCAATATTGAATACTTAACACTGTTACGCCTAATCTGCCACTCGTTACACAACTTTCTCAACGCCTAACCCCCAACATAATGGATCACTTAATATCTTCTAATCAAAGTTTCCAAGTATGTATGTCCATACTTGTATTGCATCTGAACTCTGAAGACTTATAACAACCAGGTTCTTGTAGATCAAATAGGGCATGTAAGAAGCAAGAAGTCAAATGAATCTTATAGAGAATTATGTTACCTACACAACTCTGACAAATGTACCAGAAGCTCCATTTTACCTACACAACTCTTTATTTAATTTAATGATATTATACTATTATGTCAAGTTTACTTTACGTAGAATACGTTATGTTTATTTAATTTAAGTATAACTACGTAGAATATGTCATGCTTATTTTACGTATTTAAGTTTTTTACGTAGAATATTTAAAGTTTATTTTACGTACAATATTTTATGTTTATTTCATGTTTATTTTACTTATTTAATTTTTTTTTGTATTTCAGTTGCAAATGAATCGTAAGATGACTGACGTTTCGCACAGGAGAAAACTTAAGATTTCTGCCTTGTCACTTCCGTTGCCGGTAGAAGCTAACCCTTGGTTCTGGGTACCGATGGATAGATCCGTCTAAGGCCCCTCCTTCTAACTGGGTACGACAACATCTCCCACGGGTTAGTGTGTGCCATGGCTGAGAGATGACATCAGAAGACCAACAGCTTCCATCTGCCTGTTGGGGAGATGACCATCACACTAGATGACGTGGCTTGTCTTCTAGGCATCCCCGTCGCTGGACGGCTCATTCTGGAGGATGATTTAGATCATGACCAGGGTGTAGACCTGATGGTGACTCACCTATTGTTTCCGGTGGAGGACGCGGTGGAGCAGGCGAGTAATAATTCAGGAGCCTTCGTCACTTACACGGCCCTGAAAGAGCGTTATGAGCACCCGTTGAATAGGTGTAACCATTTGCTGGGGGAGGAGGATTTATCAGAGGAGGAGGAGGAGCAGGAGCTGAGTCGTATTAGGCCCGCCTGTGTCAAGGCGTTCTTGTTGCTCTTGCTTGGCTACACCCTTTTTGCCGGCAAGAACAGCAAAACCATTAATATGTTGTAGATGCTTGCGATTCGTGATTTGGCTAACATAGGCACGTGGTCATGGGGTGCGATGAGACTTGATTTCTTATATGAGCAGCTGAATCTTACCTCCAGCTCAAATGTTGGCTCTGTTGGTGGTTACATGAGCTTGCTTGTGGTAATATTTTTTTTTTCTTCTTTTTTTAAGTTAAACGTAAATGTATAGTTTCTTGTATGACACTTGTGTGCTGATATAGATTTGTCTCTTTTTGTTTGCAGGGATGGGTTATAGCCCACTTCAGACATGTGGTTCCGAGGTCGAGATATCTAGATTACGAACGGGAGACCCCGTATGTGGGTAGATGGAAACCTCAGAGGGGGTTTAAACATGTTGATCACTTCAGAGGCTTGTTGGATTCGATGGAGCATTGTCATGTCACCTGGAGGCCATACGAGCACCGACGAGACGTGACGCCTTTTCAGGACATGTGCTGGTACTCTGGATGGATCATGGCTGGGAAACAAAAGATGGTACGTCACTTGCCCGAGCGGGTTGTGAGGCAGTATGGATATGTTCAGAAAGTTCCCCGACCTCCTACTACGATTATGCCTTTTGCCCTAGCAGATGTGGCTGCTGCCTTCTTGGAGTTTTCTCTGCATGTCGTTCCCCAGCAGCAGAGGGGTGCCCAGGTCCCAGACGACGAGCCTTGGAAGCATTCAAATAGTTACATTAGGTGGTTCTACCTGTTGGAGTAAGCCCTAATAGCCAATCTATATTGATTGGGTTTGGCTTTGTATCATGATATTGATATAAATATATATTGTGAATATATAAATAATAAGGCATTTCTTTATTGATTTTGTTTTGTT
>Ga0228710_1006183_pt1 | contig 18308 bp, 9 predicted proteins | sample MedpolnodulmetaG_FD_177995 | JGI IMG/M metagenome (GOLD analysis project Ga0228710, IMG submission 177995) | Root nodule microbial communities from Medicago polymorpha collected in Santa Monica, California, United States - pink nodules | ecosystem: Host-associated > Plants > Roots > Nodule...
AAAAAAAAAATTAAAAAACAAAAAAAAAATTACAAAAAAAAAAAAAAAAAAAAACTCAAATCCGAATAAAAAACCTAAACCAGATAAGAAGAATAACAACAAGAGCCATGATGAAATTGGTGATTCAAATTTTACTTTAAATTATTCAAATTCCAGTCAACAAATCCAGCAATAGTATCAAAACAAATTCCATCTTCCAGATCCAACCCTATTCCATCTTCTTCATCTGAAACTTTTCCAAAATTAAAAGGGGATTTTTTTTCTTGTTCTAATTTCTTCTTCTGAAAAGTGGGACAAAAATACCCAGAAAGAAAAAATGGAACACAGACGACGTCATCATCATCATCAAATATTCCCAAATCGACCATAACTAAGAAAAACGGAAGATGGAATCATCGAAACAATCTCCCCGATGCCATCCACGTGACCTTGACGGAAGCGGTTTGGTTGAATTCTATTACAGTGAGATATGTGTGTTGACGGCGATGATGTAAGTCGAAACCGTCGTTAGGAGATTCACGCTGAGATTCGTCGTTGGTGTGGAGGGTGATGGGTTTGTGGGTGGATTGAAGGAAGTTGCGAAGAGGGGAGGGTTTGAATCAGAAATAAGGGGTGTGAGAGGTGATTGTTCAGGCTACCTTGCTATGGTTCAGTTCCTTCCTTCCTATGGTGAATTGGGAATAAGGGTTTGAATCGGAAATAACATTGTTCATGTTTTTAAACATTGTTGTAAACCTTCCCATGTTCCTTCCTAGCAACGTGATTGTTCATGAAATAAAGGATTTTAATGAATTTTGGTGATGAAATAAAATAAAATAAAACCATTTGATAAATTTTGGTGATGAAATGATGATAAATGTTATGTTGTTTGTGAGTAATGAGTTTTGATGGATCTTCAATTTTAATGAATCTGCAGTTCTGCAATTTTTTTATGGGTTGTTTGTGAGTGGTGATGAATGTAATGTTGAATATTATGAAGAAGATGAAGAAAGAGAAAAAAAATAGTTGTTGATGGTTCACTGATAGATAAATGGACCTCCAAAATCTAACCGTCCCCTTTTGAAAAAATAGATCCAAGGGTTGAAATTAAAAAATTAATAGGATCTATGATGAACCACCCTTAAGGTTAGTCCACCATAGACATTTGTGGTTAAAGTTAACAGCAAGAGACTTTTTTGACTAACGGAGCAAAACAAGAGGGACCAAAATGTTGATTTTACAAGTTATGGGACCAAAATGTAAACTTGACATTATTTAGGGGACAACTTATGCAATTAAGCCTAAAAAATAAATATTTTGTCTATTTTTAAATTTGAACCATTGAATTTTTTTTTGTCATGTGTCATTCATTCAAGACCCTAAAATAGACTAAATAGAACATATGTTAAATGGAGCATACTTGAACTCAAATAATTGACGTGGCACAAATTGTACAGCGTGAAGGAAAAAAAATAAGATATCAACTACATAATTGAGGTCTAATTTAATAAATTATAACATTATTTTCTCCTACTTATAATTATATTATAGGCTTAATTACAGAAATGGTCCCTCAACTTATTTGTTGTTTTCGATTTGGTCACTTAACTCTAAAAATTTTCTTTTCGGTCCCTTATTCTCCGTCATTAACTTTAATCTCAAATGTCTTAGGTGGACCAATTTTATAGGTTGTCCACCGTAGAACTTATTAATTTTTTAATTTCAGCCCTTTGATCTTTTTTTTTAAAAAGGGACGATTAGATTATGGAGGTCTATTGTATCTAAAGATGCATCACCAACATCTAATTCTTTTAACATTTCTTCATCTTCTTCCATCCTCATCTTCATCATCTTCTTCATACATTCATCAAAAACTTCAAATAAACCCAGAATTTTTTTGCATAAAAAAAGATATAAAAAAAAAAAACCCTTTGATCTTCGTATGTTCCCAAACTCTAATACTGTGGCCACTCTTCTCTACCCAAACTTAACATATTCCCCCATTTTCTTCCACCCTTTTCCACTTTCACTTCTCAAAACTTAAATTCCTTCCTTTTCTGCTCCATCTTCCGAATCCTCTATTCCCTCTTCACCACAACCTCCCTCAATTTCAAAACCCTAATCATAATTGAACTGCTGGGTTTTTTTATATGATTTTTTTTATCATAAGTGTTGATTTTTTTTACGGAGGTGAAAGCTCTGTCCGAAGCTGAATCAGACGTGACCAAGCTCGATTAAAATCTTTATCTCATGGGAGTTTTTCATTGGAATCGAGCTTCACACGGCGTTGATGATCACAGTGATAATTATAATACTGAGCCATAGATCATTAGACACAAATTATAGCATATAATATTAATAGAATAGATGTGTACCTGATGTAAATTAGTTGGTGATTGATCATTAAGATCCTGTTAAAGAAACCATTAGAGAGAAAGGTTAGGGTTGAGAGAGTCTTCTGCCTCCTTACTGATGGTACGTTCTTTTGTTTTCTATGTGTCTAACCTAATGGGATAGTTAGATTATATACTCATCAGTGGAGGTAGGGACCACTCATTCGGGCTGACTAATAAGAACGGTTCAACCCATCACGGTCCGTTCACAATAAGCCCAATATAAATAACAAGTACAATAATATTAAATATTTAACACTGCATAATTCATTTATATTTTAATAATTAATAAAAGTAAATCCAAAATATTCAACAATCTCCCACTTGGATTACTTAAATTAATTATTAAATAAAGGTAATACAAGAATGGTAGTTGAAGTATGCCAAATATTTATAATAGTACTTGTCATCGAAATAGTATAAGAAACACAAGATTCAACAATGCAGAAATTGAATCCGATAGGGCAAACAAAGTCATACATGTTAAACCTTCGTTTCACATAGAATAAAGAATATGGATTAACATTATAAATCGAGAATTTGTAATCCAATAATGGTCCATGCATATAAAATGCTATAACAAACTCCCACTAACCAAAAATATCATAGACTTAATCAAATCATCATGACTTACAATACTCATATATGTAAGTCTATTGGTTAGTGGTTCTGTCAATGAGTTTTCAATTTTATAAAAGTCGTATATCCACAAAGGTATAAGAGTAGTAATTACTTATAGGGATAACCTATTAAGAGTGTAATTACATCTAGTCAAAAACAATAAATGTTTTACGACATTCAATTGATCCAAGTTTTAGCAAAAATGTGACTACGAAAATCCATAGGAAAATAGGAAATTCAAGAATCTCCAAATTGGACCAACATAGACACTTAGTTTAAAGAAAATAAAATGTGGATTAATGTGGCCACTAGAATATCAATAATGAACGAACATTTATGATTATCTCAATTTATAAGTACTTCAAGAACACAATATCATACTCGATAGGAGTATTGATATTATACATTGTACTTACTATTTATGACCTTATAAAATGTGGAATGTTGGTAAAAGAGAAGCACAATATATATTTGCATGCTAAGAAGTTATTGTGCATATGCCAACAAAATTGATTTAAGCATCCAATTATGATGCTCATTGAGATTGATAGAATTTTAATATATATCTCAATATAATAGAATGAGACTAAAGTTTAAAGTCTCTTAATCAATGCCATATTTTATAGTGTGCACAAGAGTATATGGCGATGACGAGAATAATATTGTGTACACATTTCTCTTGATCTCACATATATATATAAACAAGAGTGAAATTTCTCATTTGAGCTCATAATATATAGTGTTGTGTACACACTCCCACTGATCTCACATATATATAAACAATAGTAAGTGGGATTCTCATTAGTGATCATTGATATATAGAAAATTTTAATAATATAATATTCAACAGTGGGATACTTGATTACTAGTGCAAGATTATCAACAAAAGTGGTTATATAATTTTGACTAATAGAGTTTCACGAACTCAACCACATATTTTGCACATGAGTCTAGCAGAATTATTAACATAAGTGGTAACTTAATGATAGTAATGAAACCCCACGAATATATATTTTATCAATGACAGATACTATCAAGAATTAAGTTTCGTAGTTAACCACATATGCTGCATTTAGAATTAAGGAGAATGTAAATTTTCATTTAAGAATTTTATAACACATGATCTCCTTTTCACAATTAAAATTCCAAATTTTTTTATAAATATAGTAACCTTTATAAGACAGAGTATGATGATTATATAAAATGGTTATCATCATATGAGTGAGATAAGTCTCTATTATTATAAAATAGGATATAAGACTCTATTCACAATTTTAGTAACTCACTCAAAACTCAAATGCTGCAGTTATACTTCCACACATTTGAGAAAATATCAGATTACACGCAGCGGAAACACACGAGACTTATACTTTATTATTACTGAGGATATAAGAGAAAATAGTTATAAATTTTCATAAGTATTAAAGAATAGCAATAATATAAAATATGTCAAAATATAGTAAAATTGTAAAATTAAATATCTCAAATATACCATTTATAATTATTTAGAATAGTGGTATAAATAAACTTTTCTCAATAGAGTTGTTAAGAACTTTGAGATTTCGACATATTGCTATTACAAAATAAGTTTACAATAATATAAACGGATATAGAAGTGTATAATAATTTATAAGAAAAGAATATAATGAATATCCTCAATATAAATCTCTACAATAATTTTATACCTAGAGTTATAAAACAAATAAATATATTTTTTCATAAGATATATAGTTAATTGACATGTAAAATTTTTCTCGCTTGTTGAAGAATTATATTTTCTCCACTTGGTGGAGAATGATACTAATAAGGTATTTTTGTTACCCACAAAAGGATGATTATGTTAAGTAATGTCATACCGATAGGGTATGTCCATCACGATACACAATACATAGCAAAGATTCTCCCACTTGATAGAGAATAGATAATAATAGTTGAATTAAAAAGTTTGAAAGATATTTTAAATAAAATATTTAACCATCTCTCTATCACAGAATGATATGTTAAGTAATGTCACACCGATAGGGTATGTCCGTCACTCACATAACAAAGGGATAGTAGCAATCCAAAATATTTATATATATAAAAAATCACATTAAGGTAGAAATTTAATTCAAAATATAATAATATTGGATTGCAAAATTTATACAATTTTCTACATGTCTTTTAATAAAGTAACTTACTTATTGTAATCTCATTCAAAGACCTTAAGAATAATAATAAGTAAGAACTATATCATCACAATGTACAATTTTTATGTCTCAAAATTTAAACATTGATAGAGTATTCTAATTATAATTGACATAAGTATAAACATTTTAGGTACATTGATTAATAACAATTATATTAATAACAACACACCGATAGGGCGTGACTGTTACCAATATAATGCAAATCTATTTAACAAAATTCGCATAATTGTACCCACGATAGGTGAGATTACGATTATACAAATAAATAATGTTTATGCTTAAGAGAATATGATACAATAATATTATGCATAAACAATTGTACTTAATTTACTCAACTTCAGTCATATTCAAATGATAGAAAAATGTGCTTAACAATATTTTAAATTAGCACGTCATAAATATGACTTTAAAATTTATTTATATGAAATAGTATAATAACAAGAGTTATTATTTAGAATACAAGTGTGTCAATTAGTTTTCTATTTTATCCCGAGTAGAACTCTTAGAATAATTTTTTTTTTAATACTCCCACTATAAATTAGAATTAGAATATAAATACAAATAGAGTATTATAGTACAAATATATAAGAATTATAGAGTTCTATTTAGAATATTCTGGAAAAAGGATTTCACTTCTATATAGGATATCATAATTGCACAACGGAAGAGAAGAATGAATAAATGTTTTCATATGTGCAATAATATACGATAAGTCACAAGAGGATAAAAAAAATTAAATCACGACTTACTTGGTAGTGTGTGACATTCATCCTTATGCTTAGAGCCAATGACTTTTGATGACTTTACCAAAATATCTTATAATATAGTCATCTCAAAATGATCATGAATAGAGAATAAGTCATTATAACTAAACATATATGAGACTCTAATTACAAATCATTAAGATTTATATAAGTGTTCAGTTGTAAGGATGATTTAAAATTGCATGAATTCTTAATATGTTGTTTTGATAAATTTTAACAGATAAAGAACAAAGAGGTGTGCAAATTTTAATTCATAATTAGAATTTTAGCATAAAAATGCAACAATGCATTATTTACTATGTATAATTTAATATTATTGTGATCCAAAGATTTAACTGCGACAAGACATATAATTAGACAGTTAATAGTGCTTGTCACAAAAGTTAGAGTAATAAACTACATGTCTGAGTTAGAGAGTATATTAGATACTATAAGAATGTATATTAAAGAGAAATATGCCAATTTTAGATTCAATTAATATAAATAGCATATATAATATACAACTCACTATACTCATTTTGAAAACAAAATATTATTAAGACCCTTTAAATCAATTTGTGACAAGAATCAGGGACAAGTGTCTAAGTTTAAATATGTCGCCAAAAGAATGATCAATTAGTGAACTTTGGATCTTTATGCTCAGACAATATGAATTAAAGAATATATTATATTAGAATATTTATAATGCCAAGATTATTTAAGATCATAAAATTTAAATTAATTATATTTGGCATTAAAATTAATAAAATTGAGCCTTTTATAAATTCACAATAGTAACATTTTAATTCATTAGATAGTTAGTGTTACTAATATAATAGAGAAATTTCAAAATAGTGTAGGCTCAAATATTGAGAATATATGATTTTGAAAAGAAATATTCTCAGTATAATTGATATGATCCTTTCAAGATTTAACAAAATTTTGAAATCCATAAATCAAGAATATATATGCTATAATAGTCAAATCATTCTTGACAAGACACATAATTTTGAGGGTATCAACAATTATAACACTTGAAAAACATTTTACCTAAGTGTTAGTACTATAAAAAATATTTTCACATAGAATATTTTAGATTTAAATTTAGATAATATATAATTTAAAAGGATATATGATTCTCATATTAATCTACATCAAATATTTAGAGATTATTTAATCTTCTTATAATTTATCCCTAAATAATATGAGATTTACGTTTGATAAAGGATATAAAATTCTTCGTTGACACCTTTATCTCACGTTTGGGAGAATGAGAGTTTCCGTGAGTGTCAAAAAAGAGTAAGGAATCTCCACACAAAAAATATGATCTTTTAGAAAACAATTTTCCCCCTGATAATAATGTATGAAACACATACGGTATCAACAAATTCCAAAATTATACCAAAACAATGAGAATGTAGCAATAATAATAATTACTTGGCATAAGATAGAAAAAATTGGAATTTTAGAATTGCATACGCGCATCACGCACACGTGGGTATTTAAGATAGTTTTTTTTTCCGTGCGTGTGATCCACGCGCCTGAGGCTTCTGCTTCACCCGAATAGGTGAAACGGGTCGTTATCGACCCGCAAGAGACCCGATTGTTCTGGCGATTTACGCAGTGGAACGCGGCGATTTTGGTATGGATCTTATCGATATTGAGTGAAGAAAAGAACCCATATATTATTTTGAGAATTATCAACTTAATTGACAAATGGAAGGAATTAGGGTTCATCACAAAATCCAAAATTAGGATTGATTTCTCATACATTGACAATTGATTTGATTTTACAGAAATTTGGCCGCTGTGTATTCCTTAATAAAAACCCTTAATCAATTTTTTTGATTTAGTTGATAAATTTGAGGTCGAAAAGTTGAGTTTTATGGCACGCATGATTCAAAGCAATCTCAGATGAAAGAATGATACTTTGAGACTAGATCAATAGTATAAGAATCAACAAAATAAGGATTCCGTTCTGATGATTCATATCACAAATCAAATTATAGAATTCAATCATATAATAGAAAAAATAAATTGATTTGTGCAACAGAGTTCATGCGATAAGGAAACAACATTCAAGCCGTTCAATTAACAAGGAAAGAGACGTGAACATCATATGATTTAACGAAATAGCAATAACTGTATCTAATAGGCTCTTGTATCACGAGTGTTTGATTTTATATTGTTTAGTATAAATCGACAGTGATTCAATAAGAGAGGGCAAGAGCATTGCATCCATACATTCTCGACGTTCCTATTCAAGTAGCCATAAATTGTATCTAATTGGCTATGATACCAATTGATAATTATAATAGTGAGCCATAGATCATTAGACACAAATTATAGCATATAATATTAATAGAATAGAGGTGTATCCGATGTAAATTAGTTGGTGATTGATCATTAAGATCCTGAAGCCATTAGAGAGAAAAGTTAGGGTTGAGAGTCTTTTGCCTCCTTACTATGGTACCTTCTTTTGTTTTCTGTGTGTCTAACGTTAACGTTAGATTATATACTCAGGTAGGGACCACTCATTCGGGCTGACTAATAAGACCGGTCCAACCCATCACGGTCCGTTCACAATAAACCCAGTATAAATAACAAGTACAATAATATTAAATATTTAACACTACATAATTCATTTATGTTTTAATAATTAATAAAATAAATCCAAAATATTCAACATCTGGGAAAATCGTTGTTGAAGGAGATTGAAGGTTGGACTGCTAGACTTCTCCCTTCCAGACAGTTTGGATACATTGTTTTGACCACTTCTGATGGTATTATGGAGAAAGAATGTTTTCTCAATTGTATATTTATGAATTTCTGGTTTCTAATTTTGCCTCATATGTTGCTGGGTTCATTTTATTTGTTGTTGGATTTGATTTGGGGTCATGAGATTTCTGGTTTCATCGTTTGGTGTTCTTGTTGTCCTGCGTTTTTTTTTTCAGGAAAAAAAAAGATGAAGAGGAATAAGAGGGAAGGAGAAGAAGAAAGGTAAAAAATTAGGTAAAGATGGTTTACCATTACATACAATGAACCTGCAATCTAATGGCTGAAATTATATCTAAAATATTAGGCATTAAAAAGAGGATCAAACTGACTGACCGAGCATAAATAAGGGACCGAAATGAAAATTTTTTGAGTTAAAGAACCAAATCGAAAACAACAAATAAGTTGAAAGACCATTTATGTAATTAAGCCTATATTATAGGAAGTTACAAACATCATTTTCCTTTTGTAAAGAAAAATAGAACATGAATTGCCATGCTGCTATTGATTGAAATCTCTTTGAAGTTGTATAAAACCTTTCGTAGATTTACGATGTGTGATTTCTTATGTCTTTTTTTTTATTTTTAAGTTGGTGGTAATTTTTTAGCCTCTTTATTGTACAATACGTCTCATCGCCGCTTGGCAACATTATTTCTAAATTTTATTTTTTTATCATTGCTTTTTTTTTTTATTAGATAGATGAAATGACAAAACCATTATAAACTCACACACACAGGTGGAGGTACCGGGGTTCGAATCCCGGTCATGTCATCCGACCTATCAATTTCAGCATTTTTGCCAGTTGAACTAAAAGTTCTAGATGTTTTTTTTATCATTACTATTATTTATGTTTTGGAAATTTCCTCTTATTTATCATGAAAGTCTAATTGAGAAATAAAAAAGTATATTGAAAGTTAAATAAAGAAAGTTGAACTTTGATGGTCGTGAAGATTTTATGTGAGATATTCACTAAGGTTAAGTGATCAATACAATGAGCTGAAGAGATAAAATAACACATCGATGTACCTTAGAAACATTTAACTATAATTCAAATTTTATGAATGGTTTTTCCAACTCCTAAGTACTAAAAACTATTTAATTGAAATAAACAAAACAGAATTTTAACTTATAAAGTGATCAAACACTTTTCTTTTTATTACAAGCAAATTTGGAAAAAATATGACTCAGATTCTCATGTTCATTTATGTGTTGATCATCTTTCTTTCTCTATTTCTTGCTGTGACTAATGGTAAGTCATTTTTCATACCACTTTTTTTTTATTTTTTTTTATCTTATATGCAATTTTTCATCACTCTTTAGTAACATTCATTTATTCTTTTTTGACATGGCAGTTCACTCCTGTAATAATGACTCTGATTGTCGAAGATATAACAAGTGTGCTCCTTATAATCTACGTCTGAGGTGCATTAATTTAATTTGCGAGTGCGTGTTCGAATAATAATTAAGTTGAAAATAATTATATGTCATCTATAATCTTAGTTTCTTCTTCTTCATCTACCTCCATCAAAGAAGAGTAAATTAGGGTCAATCTGTTTACCAAAAAATATCTCTCTGAATCATTTTTCTCCTTAAAGAGGTGATTTTTCTATATATGTAGGTTTTTCTTTCGTGATTTCGTCGTCTAAATACGACGTTGTTTTGTTCGTCATCTTTGTGAGGCCTTGTTTGTCTTTTCCGTCTTGCTATTGTGTTTGTTCAATTTAGATTGTTAAATCAGCTTCGACCCGACGCAAATTCAATCAACGACTTTGATATTGTCAACATTACAGATCCAAAGGCATGGGTACTCCGGCCACTTGAATATATTCATATTTGCAGACTTACGTATTTTGTCGTTTTATGCTATTAATATGGATGTTTTAACTTTGTTCGCAAATTTATCATATTTGTCTTTAGCAAATTTGTATTTCTTTCAATGTACTATATCAATTTGAATGAATGAACTGATAAAAAAAACTCGTGCATTTGAACGGGTCTGTCTATTTGTAGTTGAAAATATCTTCTATGAATTGACATTCTCTTATTTACATCTAAATTCTGCAAGATTATTATTTCATAAATACTACATGTTAGATATGCATATTTTCTTATGAAATAAACTTATTTGATCTTGATCTTACATAAAATTTACATTTTGGAGATGTTAAACTTATTTGTTGCCTAAATACTACCTTGAAGGGAAAAAATGTATGATTTATAAATTTTTACTTGTTCCAGAAATTATGTGTTTAAATCTTTTTATTTTTAATATAACTATGATAATGTGAAAGATAGACCAAGGTTTTAGAATATTCATTATATACTTTCATTTTGGTAGAAGTTTGTTGTTGTTCATTATTGTTTCAAATAGATTAGAATAAATGAAACTTATATTATTGTAAAGCAAAAGTTTACAAATCATGTTTCAAATGCAGATTCTTGAGTTTATTAAATGATCCCATAATGATTTCTCAAAGATTATTGAAGAACTAAAAGATTATTGAAGGCTCCTAGAGAGCTAATGTATTGTTACACATTGAGACTGTGATAAACTTTTAGCAAGCATACTAAAAACGCATCGAAGTAATAAAATTTATAAGTTCGCCTCCATAGAGGTTGTTTCAATCTCAACTCGGAAATTTAATTATAATAAGGATTTTACAAATGTGAGTATGCAGAACATATATTTGAGTTCAAGAGAAAATAAATAAATAAAATGTTTTGGAAAATATCAAAGATTAAAGTGATCAGGTCTTTCGAATCAATTAATTCTCGTTGTTTGGTAAATTACACCTAGTCTCTACAATTATTCTCCTAGTCTCGCGACAAATTAACAAAATAGTTCCAATCAATTCCATGACTCAAATTCCTCTTCTAAAGCTACAACATTTTAATTCCTTAAGTGAGTCTGTAATCGTTGAAGGTTTTAAATGAACGTTAATTTCTATGTCATAATCTAACAATCCTCTATCCTTAGATTGACCTGTTAGATTGATCATAATTATTAGTTCCAAATGAAAAGTTAGTGTCAATAGTCGATTGATATTTGAAATCATTTTATATAAGAGCAATATACAAAAAGCATTAAGAACAAATAATTTTGAATAATACTACGATTGTAATTTGTTGAATAGAGTTTATACAATCACATGTTCAAAACAGTTAAAATTAAAATCATCTAAAACCCAATCAAAAAGAAATTAGTTAGACATGGTCACATAAATAAACAACATAGTAAAATTTTAACCTGAAAAGGTATCCTTCTCGTCTGCTGTTATTTCCCATTGAACTAACACCCTGCTTCTTTCTCTACTAGCGCATGATCTCGTGTTGCGTAATGCCCCTCTTTCCCAAAACCCGATTTTGCCTTTTTATCTCCAAAACGTGACCGCCTTTTTCGAAAATTGTTCTTCTCACAACAAAAATTGCTTACTCTCAGCCGAACTTTCCAAAATGCCCATGCGTGACTTAAGTCACGTAGGCATTATATCCAGTGTGACTTAAGTCACATTGAAATACAACCTACATGACTTCAGTCACATTTCGTACATCCAGTGTGAATTAAATCACGTGGCATGTATATAAAGGCCAGACAACAACTAACGACAACTCATTTTCTCAAACTTTCTCATTTCATATCTAACATCTCTAAAAATTCTCTCAAATCAACCAAATTTCCAATTTCTTCAAGTTCAAATCAATCAACACTCCAATAACAAATAAGTTTTCATAATCAAGTACTATTAACATTTAATGTTTATATGTTACATTTTTCCTCTTAAATTAGAAATATTATAGTTTTAGGGTTTGTTTAAATTTTGATTTTTTGGGCAATAAATGATACAATGTTTACATGTAAATGACTTATGTTGTTTAAATGTTTAGATTTTTGTATGTTGTAGTTTTAGTTTTAGGGTTTATGTATAATTTGTACTCCAAGTGTTTGATGAAATGTTTGAATGAGTTTTTCATTTATTGTTTAATTTCTTATAGTAGCATATCATTATTATGTAGTATCTTTATTTTGTACGAAATTAAGTTTAATTTTTGTTAGTTTGCTGACAATGTTGGTATCAGAGTGTCTTATACTTAGTGTAAAGGTTTGCGAGTCTCTTTGAAAACTCAAAAGAATTAAGAGAACACAACATGTATTTTACCAAATCAAATATATAGGTTTTCACATCTAATTCATTTGTATAAGACGAGAGTGACGAACGAGAATGCATTTCTAAGATGTTGTTTTGTGCTTGATCATGCTCCTCTGTCAGTTGAAACTTGTCTGTTGGCAGGGTAGTATGATTAAGTTCAAAAGAATATATTGGAATGTATTCTTGTTCTTCGCTACTCATCTTATATGGGAGAATTTGATGTGATAACCTATATAGTTGATTTGGTAGAATACATGTTTTGTGTTCTTTTTATTCTTTTGAGTTTTCAAAGAGACCACTTTAATACCAATATTTTGAGCAAACTTTCAAGAATTTAATTCAAACCCAACGTCATGATGATACCACATATTTAGTGAGAATGTAATGTAATGTAGTAATGTAACGTAGATGAAATTAAAACTAAATAAAACATTGTATTTTTTTAATTGATTTCGTGTACTTGTGCAACTTTATTCGATTTATTCTTTTTTTGGTTACTTATTCGAATTTATTCAACTTTATTCAATACGCAACTTTATTCAAATTTATTCAAAGTACCAAAATGCGTAGCATATCCAAAAACAAAAACAAAACAAAAAATAAACATCCAAAAGTAAGACATTATTAAGCCATTACATTTAATCATCTCCCTTGTCACTTAAGTCAATTGGGTTGTCCTCGACAGTTCCTGGGGCACCTGCTTTCGGTTATGGACCAAATAACACGTCCTTCCGCTTCTTCTCATCTTGTTGAAATTGTACACTGACACATTCGCCTTGCTTTTTTTTTCCGGATCTTTCGCATTTGATGTCGTGCCATGTCACGATGGATTTTTCTTTCTTCTTCTCACCCTCGTTTTTCAATTGAGCATCACCCTGTTTCTGAGACATATCTACACAATGCCAAAATCAATGGTCAACCATGCTTTAATCCTAAAAATTCTACCACAATTTGACAATTTCTAGAGTGTAACATTCGATCATTAACAATTTATCCAACGATTCTAACAATTTCAAACATCTAACAATCCCTAGCAATTTCTAACAATTTCTACCACAATTCAATCAATTCTACTCTAATCAATAATTTCTACTCTAATCAACATCGAACAATTCAATCAAAAACTAACATCCAAATCAAATCATAAAAACCTAAATATGTGACAATTTATCTATAAAAAAATAAAAAAATCTAACAATTCGATAAAAAAAACCCAATGCAATATGATAATAAACACTTACTTAATTTTGGGGTTGTAATTGGCGTTGAATGACTTAAGTTTGGAGAAAAGTTTGGAGAAAATCACAACATTGAAGATCAAAATTGCAACAATGGAGTTTTGGAAATTCTTATGGTGTTGTTATGTTTTTATAACAGAATCCCCCGCGAGTTAACTCACGTTGAAATCATCCATGTACCAAACATGACTTGATTATACATCTACGTAAGTTAAGTCACACAGAGGTATTTTGAGAATTTCGGTAGAGAGTGAACAATTCTTATCGGAAGAAGAGGAATTTCCACCTTCTCCTGTTGTTTAGCGCCCCCTTTTATATCAGCCAAGTAGCAAACATAATTGGTTTCTTTTCTAGTTCACGGATCAGCAAGCATCGCATACACTTCCATTGCCCAACAAATGCCAATGCCTTTCTTTTATTTTTCTATTCACACCAGCCTATTGTATAACACACAAGCCCATAGTACGAAGCCAAGTGGCACGTCAATTTTAATTCATAGAAGTATAACCAAGTTTTCTTTCATTGATCATATGACTACTAAATATAATAATAATAATAACTATTTGACTCAATAAATTGAAAATATAATTTATTTAAAATGATTCTAAATTAAATATTAAACTAATAAAAATATACTAAAAATTTAATTAAAAATAACTTTAAAAATAATGTATGACGGACTCTTATCATATTCCATTCTCATAAAACTTTATTGAGTTTTAAAATATCTATCTAAATGTATAACATATTAAAAAAAAGTGAGATGTTAAATATCTCTATATTACGAGATATTCTATGGAGAATTCTATGGAGAAAATAAGTGTAGTGGAAAAGTTACTTTTCTCTTTGATTTATACTATAATTATATTAACGCAATGAAATCACATATTATTGTAAACCAGAAGTTTACGTATTATATTAAATTTATCGTTGGAAATACTGGTTGAGTTATCCCGAATTTATTATGATCCAGAATTATGGAAAATAATTATGGATATATATTGAAGAGTTAGAAGATTCTTCAATGTAGTAACTTTTATTTGTTATTAGTTTTTAAAGGAAGTTGACAATTGAAGGGAACGAGTCTCTCACTTATGTGAAGAGATATTTGTAAATCGATACACCGATCACGTGAATCACTTGGATATTATATGATTTGAATTGATGCACAACTAAACGATCACATGTATGATTATTGTCAACTCATCACCAGAAGTTTGTGAGATTATTCCGTCAATAAATTTGACTAAGAGTTTTTTTTTACTTTTCAGAAAGTATTTGATAAGTATCATTTGATATTGAATAGCTTGTAGCATATTCTCATAAAAATGGACTTGAAGATCCATTATGTGGACGTCTAAAATTAATTGTATGATTAGTACTTATGAGGTCATAATTTTTAAACTCTATTTTGGGAATTAATAATCTTGTATGTTGAGATATTGATTTGGACACGCCAACACATTATTATATGTAAGTCCTTCCTTAATTTATCATTGGTTTTAGGTTAACAACCTAATATTTCTCATCTAAGTGAATTTTTTTATGTGTTGTCTATATCACAATTATTCTAATATAATGCATTAATATAAATCTTAAAAGAATATTAGAAAAATATATTTGACACGAAACTCATAAATTGTATTGAGCCAACAATATTACAGCCAGTAAGCTGATTATTAATTGATTGATTAGTTTTCACAATATTGGAAGAAGATAAAAGCAGATGAAAATGTGAACCTGAAGCTCAAATAAATAATTTGAAAGGAAATATTATTGTCTCATCTTGATCATAAAAATATAACTCATTTTCAAAGTTAAACAAATCAAATATTAGCCACTAATGCTCCAAACAAAACAAATATCCATATCAGATATCTAATAATGAAAATGAGTATCAACTGAAGCATGGTAGAATAATCGATTTAAAATATAAAAAGTTTCAAATAAAAAAATGAGCTTAATGAAAAGATTAACTCTAAAAGAGTTCTTTGACATAATTGATATGTCCACGTGAGATCATCTTTTTATCTAGTTCTCGCTGTTTGCCAAAGTTCAATTATCATACTCTTGTGTGCACCTTTCATCATTTTTTGCCCTTGGTTCGACACATTATAGCCAGTTTCTTAAGGTTTGATGTTACTAATTTTTTTCTTTTTTTGGTACAATTTATGTCACTAATTTTATTCTTGCCTTTTAGAGAATCAACAAGGAAGAATTCATTCCACCAAAAAATTAAAACAAGGACAAAATCGATAGAATATATGAAGGAGGATGCATGGTGAATTGGTGACACTGTCTTTTATTTCCCTGTTATGAAATGCTTCAGTTCTTGTGATTTATTAGCACATCATGGTTGACGATGGAACAAAGCTACAACTGGCGTATGAAGTTTCACAAAATTTAGAAAACAAAGCAAATTTACAATTCAAAATAGTAGACAATGGGATTTTAGTAAAAATCAAATGGAAGTAAGTTGATAACAACAAAGTTAGCAACACACACTTTTTGTCAAATATTAGTAAATACAAAATATTGCAGCAAAATTAAACATACAATTTGTATCTTAAAGAAACAACAATATCATCTCGACATTTAAAAATGTTCGCACTACTTCAAGAAAGTTGAGAATGATCTTTATTAAGGATTGTAATTTTACACTTACAAGAAACTTGTGAATTTCTAATTTTATAAAGAGACTCTTTCAACAACTTAACATGGAGATAATATCTCAAGAACTTCTAATTTACAAAGAGTATGGAGATAGACCATATTTTTCTACACAGTCACTTCCGGTAAAGATTTTGAGTAGCTAATATAAAAGATTATGTGTCCTTCTTTGTCTAATATACAAGTGTCTTTATTAGGGGAAGACAAAAATGTGTTTTGCACTATTTTTTCCTTAACGATGGTTTTATGTCATTGTGTTTTTCTAATAAGGTTTTTAACAAGACAGATTATGACAAAAAAAATGATGTTGTACTCTTTTTCCTTCACTATAATTTTTTTTCATTGATTTTTCTCTATTAAGGTTTTAATGTGGCATATCTTTGATGAACATCCAAGGGGGAGTGTTATGAATATCATAAGTCGATGTTCACAAACCCTTGAACTTATGTCTTAATTGACACCATTTTACTTATATACTAAGTCACACATTTTTGTATTTATCCCTTAAGTACTTAACTCTTAAGTCATATCATTATATTTCTCTATAAATAAAGATCACATATAACATAATTGTACATCATAAGAGAATAATAGAATCATTTCTCTTTCTCTCTTTATTTCTCTTTATTCTTGTTCTTATTCTAAGAGTTTCATAACAAAATACATTATTATTATTATTTGCATATAACAGTATCAACAAATTTCTTGCAAAAATCATAAATGTTTTCCATAGTTTTAATTTTTCATTTACAAACCATTTGCAATTTTTTAATAAGAACAATGCAATATAGTACGAAACAAAATGCAATGAAGTGTAATTCACGGAAATCATGTGGTGGAGCACATTGCATGTGAGGGAGGGAGGGAGGGAGAATGGTCGATGAAAACAACATTCATCCAATGGTTTTGTATAATTCGTTGATTTTTGTCACTATTGCTTTCGCACCAACCAATATTTCCCTTTTAATAAACTGCCACTATTTAATCTTGACTCCGACCATGCTCGTGTGCAACTACATAAATCCTAATCAAATGGTTAAGAGATTTATACATGTACACTTGTGTCACATTATGTTTTTTAGGACATGGATTTAATTCATTTCATTTGCAATCAAAGTATAAATATATGACGGTATATCAATAAATATGTGGGAGCTAATTTAAAATGGGGCTACCTTTGCTAAAGCGTGAGTGGCCCGGTTGGCTTGCCTCCGGCTAAACACAACATAAGAGTTTCGAAAAGAAATTTGGAACAAAGGTTTATATGCATGCTGTCATACCCCAAATTTTGATCAGTTAAAATTTTTATTCTTATTTTAAAGGCTGAGAAGTTTCGTCGTTTCAGACGAAATTTCGGCAGAGAGGCTACTTTGAAATACCTCATTTTGGTTCCGAGAGGCAACCGTTTTAAGTTTTATTATTTTCTTTTATGTTTTTTTTTGTTTTATTCTTTTTTTTATATTTATTTTAATGTGTTTTTTTTATTTATTTTAGTATTATTTCGAATTTTCTTTTTGTTATTAATTAACCTTTTTTTTTTCTCACACCAAAT
>Ga0228710_1006184_pt1 | contig 18306 bp, 20 predicted proteins | sample MedpolnodulmetaG_FD_177995 | JGI IMG/M metagenome (GOLD analysis project Ga0228710, IMG submission 177995) | Root nodule microbial communities from Medicago polymorpha collected in Santa Monica, California, United States - pink nodules | ecosystem: Host-associated > Plants > Roots > Nodule...
CTAATCTGCAAAACAGAAATCAGAAACAAATATGGAAAGTCCTAAAATGTCGGAACATCTTTAGGATCGTCCAAAACAATAACAAATATTTCCTAAAATATAAATACTACTTTAGGAATATTCCACAACTGATTCTGTAAAGATATGCGCGTTGCTTGGTCAATAAGATAAGGAAATATTGTTTCCTTAAACAATAAAGGGCGCGCGTACAAATAGGCATGAACCCAGGCACACTGAACCGTGCTAGGATGTTGGAACATCGTGTCCAATATCTTACAGAGATGCCTAACCACATGTTGGAACATTGGTTCCAACAACACATACAAGGATATTTGTTTTAAGGCCAATACAAAGAATATAGAGGGAAACATAAGACATCCATTTCTTCAAATACCATGAACACATACCTATGAAGAAATAGCTAGCACACAGAATCTAAAGGGATACCTTAGATACACTTCCTCAAGTCATCACGAACACATATTCAAGAAGAAGAAGCAGCAGGCAGTATCACTAAAGACATAGCAGAAGTGTGCATACAAGAATACCTCACATAATCTTCGAGCACAACTTTAGCTGTAGAGGTATTACCCTTATCAGAGACATGCAGCAACGAATAAGATATTAGCACAGTCTCACAAGAGCAGAGGAAAAATAAATTCCTATGCTACATAGTGGAAAAATAACTGCAAAATAAATGCAGACAAACATGCATATAGAGAGTATAGATATACCATTTTTCTCCCCTTTTTTAGCCACAAAATATGCTAACACATACATGTAGAGGACATCAGGAGTACTTCATTGCATGTATACCCCACAATTCAAAGATGTGCAAATAAGAGAAAATTGATAGCACGTCTCACAACACAGATGATCAAGCCTCCTCATGCAGGAAAATTCCCAACTTGCCTCTTAGTTTTTTAAATTGTTTAGCATCTAAGGTCTTGGTGAAAATGCCTGCCAGTTGCTCTTCTGTGTCAACATGCTCAAGTGTCACAACCTTTTCTTCAACAAGATCTCTGATGAAATGGTGTTGAATGTCAATGTGCTTTGTTCTACTATGTTGAATAAGGTTCTTGGAAATATTGATAGAACTTAGATTGTCATAGTATAAGGTTAGAACATCTTGTTCAACATTATACTCCTTCAGCATATGCTTCATCCAAACAAGTTGAGAACAACCACTTCTAGCTGCTATGTATTCAGCTTCAGCAGTGGATTGAGACACATAATTCTGTTTCTTACTAATCCAGGAAATTAGATTATTTCCTAGAAAGAAACATCATCCAGAGGTACTTTTTCTGTCATCAACACTTCCTGCCCTGTCAGCATCACAATAGCCCATCAGCTTAGAGTCTTCACTATATGAGTATAAGATCCCATAATCACTGGTGCTATTGATGTACTTCAGTATCCTCTTAACTCGAGTAAGATGACTCATCTTTGGTTCAGCTTGATACCTTGCACACACACCTACAACAAAAGTGATATCTGGTTTGCTTGCAGTAAGATATAATAAACTTTCAACCATGCTTCTGTACATGCTTTGATCAACAGATATACCACTTTCATCTTTTGTCAGCTTCAAGTGAGTTGCAGCTAAAGTTCTCTTGTGACTACCATTATCCAAGCTAAATTTCTTCACAATGTTTTTGGCATATTTACTCTGGGAAATGAAGATTGTATCTTCCATTTGTTTAACCTGAAGACCAAGAAAATAGGTCAACTCACCAACTAAGCTCATCTCAAACTCAAACTGCATTTGCTGAATGAAATGTTGAACCATCTTGTTCGATATCCCACCAAAAACAATGTCATCATCATATATCTGGGCAATCATCAGTCTTCCATTATTATCTTTTACAAACAAGGTCTTGTATGTTCCTCCTTTCCTGTATCCTTGATTAACAAGAAATTGAGTGAGTCTCTCATACCAAGCCCTAGGTGCCTGCTTTAATCCATACAGATCTTTCTTTAATCTTTAGACATGATTGGGAAATCTAGGATCAACAAATCCTTTAGGTTTTTCAACATACACTTCTTCATTCAAGTAGCCATTTAGAAAAGCACTTTTTACATCCATCTGGAACAGCTTGAATTTGAGTATACAAGACACACCTAACAACAATCTTATAGATTCCAATCTAGCAACAGGGGCAAATGTTTCATCAAAATCCAGACCTTCTATCTGAGTATAGCCTTGAGCTACTAATTTTGCCTTGTTTCTGGTTACAGTACCATTTTCATCAGACTTGTACTTATAGATCCACTTGGTACCTATTACATTTATACCTTCGGGTCTTGGAACTAAATCCCACACTTCACTCCTTTTGAATTGATTCAGTTCTTCTTGCATTGCTTCAATTCAAAACTCATCAGTCAGGGCTTCTTTGATATTCTTTGGTTTAATCTTGGACACAAAACAGGAGTTGACAATGACTCCAACTGACCTTCTGGTTGTGATTCCTTGGTCAGAATTCCCAATGATTAGGTCTTGAGGATGATTCTTCTAAACTCTTATAGAGGGACCTTTAGTAGTGGACATATGATCTTGCTCAGTATCTTCAATTTCTTCTTTCTCAGGTTCAGATTCATTCACTTGGATAGGTGCATTTGTTTCCTGAACAGGTGTTCCAACATCAAAATCAACATCAGGAATCTTTTCTTTAGGCACATCATCTATCACTACATTAATAGATTCCATCACAGTTTCAGTTTTGGAATTAAAGACCTTATAGGCTCTGTTGTTAGTGGAGTAACCAAGAAAAATTCCTTCATCACTCTTAGGATCCATCTTCCTCCTGTAATCTCTATCAGACAAGATGTAACACTTGCTACCAAACACATGGAAATATTTGACAGTAGGTTTTCTCCCCTTCCATAACTCATAGAGAGTTGTTGAGGTTCTAGTTCTTAGGGTAACCCTATTGTGAATATGACATGATGTGTTCATGGATTCAACCCAGAAACGATAAGGTAAGTGTTTAACATGAAGCATGACTCTGACAGATTCTTGGAGAGTTCTGTTCTTTCTTTCCACAACACCATTTTGCTGAGGTGTTATAGGAGAAGAGAATTCATGTTTGATTCCTTCACCTGAGCAATATTCATCAAATCTAGCATTCTCAAATTCAGTTCCATGATCACTCCTAATTCTCACAATGCCACAATCCTTTTCTCTTTGCAGTTGTGTGCATAGATCTTTAAACACATCAAAAGTATCTGATTTTTCTCTAATAAAGTTCTCCCAAGTGAATCTTGAGAAGTCATCAACAACAACAAGAACATACCTTTTTCCACCAATGCTCTCAACTTGCATAGGTCTGACCAGATTCATGTGTAGAAGTTCAAGGACTTTAGAGGTTACTTGATGTTCCAACCTTGAATGGGACATCCTTGTTTGTTTTCCAATCTGACATTCACCACATATGCTGTCTTCAATAATCTTTAGATCAGGTAGACCTCTGATAGCTTCTGAAGTTAAGGCTTTCTTCATCCCTTTCAGATGTAGATGTCCCAACCTTTGATGCCACAATTTGATCTCTTCTTCTTTGCTAAAAAGACGGGTTGAGATATATGTCTCTTCCTGAGATACCCAAAGATATCTATTGTCCTTGGACCTTGTGCCTCTCATCAGTACTTCTCCTTTCTCATCTGAAATTTGGAATTCAGGCTTGGTGAAGTTTACTTGCAGTCCTAGGTCACACAACCGACTTATGCTAATTAAGTTGGCAGTTAATCCTTTACCTAGCAACACATCATCAAGTCTTGGTAAACCATGTTTGACCAGGTTACCAATTCCTACAATTTTTCCTTTAGCTCCATCACCAAAAGTAACATAGTTGATTGCATAAGGTCTCACATCTTCTAGATATTTATCTACCCCAGTCATATGTCTTGAGCAACCACTATCAAAGCACCAACCCTCTTTAGATGATGCTCTTAGAGATGTGTAAGTAATTAATCCAGTATTGATACTTCTAGGGGTCCATCTTTTCTTATAGGGTTTCTGCTAAAATTGCTTTACCTCACCATGCAGCTTGAAGCAATAAGGTCTAATGTGACCCTTCCCTTTACAGTGATCACAAACCCAAGAATTTGATTTCTTATTGGTATGATGTTCCTTCAAATGTTTAAACATTGAATCTACAATCATCATTCCAGTCTGTTCCTTCATATGCCCAAGTTGAGAGTTCAATTTTGATAACTCATCATTGAGTTCTGAGATATGAGCTAGATTATCAAACCTTTCATCCTGCAGTTGAGCAATCTCTTTTACCTGTTCCTCAACCCTTTGGGTTAATTCAGAATTTTTAGCAATCAGGTCATAGTAGGATATAGCAAGCTCATCATAAGTCATCTCCTCTTCACAAGACTCAATGTTTGACATAATTCTACAAGTTAAGGCAAAGATGACGAGTCAATAAATTAGTGTTTTTAATATATTATTTGAGTCCGTTTTATTTAGATTCAATTTCGTTTAATTTAATATTATTTCCTTTTTAGAATTATTTTACTTCAATTGCAAGTTATTATATTTCAGGAACAAATATTCTAGAGATTAAGTCTTGGAGCAAAAGAAAGGGGTTTGGAGCTGATTCGGGATGAAAAAACGAAGATTCGGTACAAAAATATGACGTCCCCCAAGTCAGAAGCTTGGCACGGCCCGTGCCACCAGCCACACGGCCCTGCCACCTCCCAGAACTCCTTTTGATGCTTTCTGCTTCCCGGACAAGCTACCTATTAGTTTACTTCTGACCTAAAAGCCCGTGGTTTCTTGTGGAACATTCTATTGTTATATTTCTTAGGGCTTAAGTCATTGTAGACTATAAATAGAGTAGCTAGCTATCACAACAAATCATCTTTTGTTCTTGGAATTCAATAGTGACAATTGTCTTTCTTAATAAAAGTTCTTCTTTTACTTTCTTGTTATTTATTTTATAATCTTCTTCTTCTCTTCTATGTCTACGATGAACATGAGTGAGTAGACTCTTCTTGTCTTGGAATTGTTGGATAAGTCTAATGACATAATCCTAATCAAACCAAGCCATAAACCCTAATTTTATATAAATCTACTTTCTAATCTAATTCACCGTTTTTACAATGAATTAACAAATACCAAACTCATAAAGCGACAACGGAGGGTTAATATTTGTTAATTCATCATCTCAAATATCAATTCATAAAGCGACAGTGGAGCTTTGATATTGGAACAAGTGAATTTAGACAAGGGTTGCGAAACATGAGAATAGTCTAGCAAACCTTGAGACATATAAAGTTTCGTTCTTCAAGGATTCTAATAGCAATCAACCATGAGAATAGGCGTGGTTGCTAGAGGAACACACTCACTGCACTTCGAATGAAGCTTTGATACGCTAAAGAGAAACTTGTCTTTAGAAAGTAGGTCGAATATAAAGTTAGGTTTAGGGTTTTTTTGTGAAGGGTTTGTTATTATGATGAACCAATAGTCCCAAGACACTTTTTATTATTATTCTTTGAAACCTTTAAAAACCCAATCTTTACAACTAAACTTTCTTCTAATCATATTCTAAAAGCTAATTAAATTAAACAACTCCCTGTGTGAACGATACTCTATTTTTACTACTTCGGTAGAACCGTACACTTGCGGTTTTACTCATCAAAAGACATGATTGGCAGATTCAGCTTTCACCTCGTCATCTGAGTCATCACCATCTGACCATGAGACAACTAAACTTTTCTTCTGTTTCTTTAGAAAAGTAGCACATTCTGTTCTGATATGGCCATATCCTTCACATTCATGACATTGAACGTCTTTGTAATGAGAGTTCATTTCATCAGATCTTGGCATCTTCTCTTTACTTGGTTGATTGTCAATGTTGGGTCTGATGTTCAGACCATTTGGCCTGGACCTTCTGTCAAACCGTTTGAAAATCTTCTTGAACTATCTCCCAATTAGAGCTAGTGACTCAGACATATCATCATCATCTTCATGATTTCCTTGTGTCTCATCAGAATTCATACTAGATGTAAAGGCAATACCCTTCCCCTTCTTATTAGTCTTGTTGTTGACAATTATTTCAAAATTTTGCAAGGGCCCTATTAATTCATCAACCTTCAAACTAGATATATCCTGAGCCTCCTCAATAGCAGTAACTTTCATGTCAAACCTATTAGGTAGAGATCTGAGAATATTTCTAACAAGTTTTTCATCAGAAATTTTCCCTCCAAGAGACTCAAAAGAATTTGCAATATCTAGAATATTCAAGTGATAGTCTTGAATGCTCTCATCTTCCAACATTTTTAGATTCTCAAATTTAGTAGTAAGAAGTTGGATTTTAGCACTTTTTACCTTGGTAGTACCTTCATATGCAGTTTTGAGAATCTTCAAAGCATCCTTAGCCATAGTGCATTGTTTGATCAATCTGAACATGTTCTTGTCTACACCATTGAACAGAGCATTCAATGCTTTGGAATTTCCAAGAGTCAGTTCATCTTCAGCAGCAATCCATTCTTCTTCTGGTTTCAAAACATATGTCTTGTTACCATCAGCATCAAGTGTCACAGGATGTTCCTAACCTTTCAGAACTGCCTTCCAGGTTTTGCTGTCAATGGATTTGAGAAAGGCACTCATGCGTGATTTCTAGTAATCATAGTTTGAGCCATCCAACAGAGGAGGTGTGTTTACAAATCCACCTTCCTTGTCCATAGTGCTAGAATGAAAACTCCCTGGAGCTCACCCTAAAACAGGCAGGGTGCCTGCTCTGATGCCAATTGAAATTCTAGCGCACTTGTTTTAATATGTTCTGTATGATGTTTCAACGTTTGTAATGTTTCGTTCAATGTTCCAACATCACGAAATAAAAACAAGAAAATAAACGGCAAGAAAGTAAAGAACACAGAGAGTTTGTTGACCCAGTCGGTGACAAACACACATACTCTGGGGGCTACCAAGCCAGGAAGGAAATCCACTAGTGTAGTCCTTATTCTATAGCTCTCAGCAAACTCTTCGTTTACACTAAAGACCTAGGACCTACCCGTATAGACTTCAACCTAAGAATTCCTAGATCTGAGATCCCATCTCACTATCCTATGGTCAGTCACAGCCCCTGTGACCTATCAGACCTAAACACAAACACAAAGATGAAGTTACCTTCAAACAAACAACTAGCACCTTGTTTCACAACTTCGGTGTAGTACACAAGAGTATCAAACTCAACACATAGTCCTAAACATGTATCACAAACGATACAAGAAAGGCTCACAATATAGGTTCTAAACTTGCATCAACATGATACAAGAGTAGAGCACATGTAGACTCAAACTTCTAAAAATCTAAGCTTTTTAGAATGACGGCTTGAATGATCAATTAGGTTTTGAAGTCTTGTTTATATACTGAAGCAGCTTGGGCCAAATACTTAGCTGGGCTTCAGAACAAAGCATATTAGTTTAGCTAATCTGCAAAATAGAAATCATAAACAAATATGGAAAGTCCTAAAATGTCGGAACATCTTTAGGATCGTCCAAAACAATAACAAATATTTCCTAAAATATAAATACTACTTTAGGAATATTCCACAGTTGATTCTATAAAGATATGCGCGTTGTTTGGTCAATAAGATAAGGAAATATTGTTTCCTTAAACAATAAAGGGTGCGCGTACAAATAGGCATGAACCCAGGCACACTGAACCGTGCTAGGATGTTGGAACATCGTGTCCAACATCTTGCAGAGATGCCTAACTACATGTTGGAACATTGGTTCCAACAACACATACAAGGATATTTGTTTAACAACAATGCAGCCAATACAAATACCCAACAATATATTTTTAGCTTTTTCAAAAAAATATATCAAATTTGATTATAGTATAAAATGAGATGTTTTTATCTTCACAAGATATTTCATTTTGTTTTTGATCTTTAATGGGATATAATTTTGACATGTTTTTGACATTTCTTGAACATAATAATATGGGCATATAAGGGTTGAACATAAGAGATGAAAATATTGACATTAATATGAACATAAGTTGGTCATTAGGGACCAAAAACAAAATGAAAACATCCCATTTTATTTGTTAAGAACTAAAACTTTGATATATGTTTAGGAACGAAAAACTTATTTAACCAAAATAAAAAAATTATCTTAATCCTAATCTACATTAATTTATATTTTTTAAGGGCTAAAACCAAACTTTGCTATATTTTTAACAAAGATTTTTTAAATCTTATTTTTTTTTATAAAATTAATTGTCATTATGCTCCAAATATTTATTGGGCTGATCATGAATTAAAGAGGAAGTAAATGGTTTCACACATAACTACTACTAATGGTATACCCATTCACTCAGATATTTATAAGGAAATTGAGCCATTACTTTTTTTGGTGACACTAATGTTTTGGTGCCTATTTTGTAGTTAACTTTGTATTTTCATAATCTTAGCACATTTGGTTGAAAGTTTATTACTTTATTACTTTATATTGATTGGTTTTTTTTGAAAGATACTTTATATTGATTTTTGGCATTTTAAAAAAAAATATTTTTATCAGAGTTGGTGGAGGATGATGTTAGGGACATTGGTAAGGTAGTTGGGGTGAAGTATAAATGTGATACAATGAATAGTTTTAATTTGTTAACGAGGGAGGGGAGAAGAGAATGGCGAGAAGCCGGAGGTGGTGAGGTGGTGTGTGGGGTAGTAGGGGGAGTGGGGGTGATGGTGAAGGGTGTTGATGTTGGTGGGATCGGTGGGGGTAGGGTTGGAGGGTGGTTTCAAAGAAGGTTATGTCTTATAATGCGAGGGGGTTAGGATGCGGTGAGAAGAAGGTGGAGGTTTGTCGGTTAGTTAATGAGAAGCATCCATTCGTGTTGTGTACTCAAGAGTCTAAGTTGAATGTGGTTGATGATTTGTTGATTAAATCGATTTGGGGAGATGATCATTGCGGCTATTCTTACAACCGTCGTTGGGGGTTTCTGGTGGTCTGATTACCGTGTGAGATAGTTCTCGTATTGATGTTTGGTCCTCCATGAGTTTTGGCCATGCACTAGTAATTAAGGGCAAGGTTATTCTAACTGTTGAAGAATTTGTTATCTTTAAAGTGTATGCGCCATGTGACTTGGTGGCTAAAAGGGTGTTGTGGGAGTTTTTGACTCCTCTTGTACTTAATAATAATGACTTGTGTCTGTGTGTGTGCGGGGATTTTAACTCTGTTCGAAGTTTAGATGGGAAGAAAGGTAGGGGGACAGTTTTCAGGCAGGTGGATGCGGACATGTTTAATAAATTCATAGATGATAGTTTTCTGATTGATTTGCCAATTTGTGGTCGGTTGTTTACCTGGTATCGAGGCGATGGTGTTTCTATGAGTAGTCTGGACTGGTTTTTGTTGTATGAGAAGTAGTGCGAGGCGTGGCCAAATTGTATTCAAGTTCATATAAACGGGGCCTTTCTGATCACGTTCCTTTAATGTTACATGTTGACGATGCTAATTGGGGTCCTCGTGCGCTCCGTATGCTTAAGTGTTGGGATGATTATCACGGTTATGATGACTTTGTTCGTAAAAAATGGGGCTCTTTCAATTTTCACGGATGGGGCGGTTTTGTGTTGAAATAGAAGCTGAAAATAATGAAATCTAGTTTAAAGGAGTGACATCAACAACACTCTTAGAATTTGGATGGCAAGATCACAGAGGTTAAAAATCAAATTTCTCATTTAGGTTCAAAAGCATAGGTGCCTGCGCTCCAAGATGTTGAGGTGGAGGAGCTTCATGATTTATCTGTTAATCTACATTCTATGGCTCGGGTTCAAAACAATATTAATTGGCAAAAATCGAGAATGAATTGGTTATAGGAAGGAGATGCAAATTCAAAAAAAATTCATGGTTTTATGTCTAATCGTCGGTGCCATAATGCTATTAATTTGGTGTCTGTCGATGGTGTGAGTGTCGAAGGGGTTCAAAATATTCGAGCGGCGGTCTTTGGTCATTATTCTACTCACTTCAAATCCCTTGGGGTTGATCGGCCAGGTGTGGATGGTCTTCACTTTCGCAAACTATCTTATGCTAAAGCGGGTAATTTAACAAAATCGTTTTCTTTAAATGAAGTGAAGCAGAAGGTCTTGGACTGTGACAATTTTAAAAGCCCGAGACTGGATGACATCAGTTTTGGGTTCATCAAATTTTTTTGGGAATTATTAAAGGATGATTTTATGAGATTTTTGGTGGAATTTCATCGTAACAGGAAACTAACAAAGGGGTTAAATTCTACTTTTATCGCTTTGATTCCAAAGGTGAATAGTCCCCAACGGTTCAATGATTTCCGACCTATTTCTCTGGTGGGGTGCATGTACAAGGTGTTAGCGAAGGTTTTAGCTAACAGACTGCGCAATGTAATTGGTAGTGTGGTTTCAGACTCTGAATCAGCTTTTGTTAAAGGGAAGCAAATTTTAGATGGAATTCTGATAGGCAATGAAGAAGTAGATGAAGCAAGGCGCATGAATAAAGAACTTCTTATGTTCAAAGTTGATTTTGAAAAGGCTTACGACTCGATGGATTTAAAATATCTTGATTCGGTGATGGTAAACATGAATTTCCCAACCATTTGCCGGAAGTGGATATCTGAATGTGTTGGGACGACAACGACGTCGGTTCTTGTAAATGGGTGTCCGACGGAAGAGTTTCCTATTGAGCAGGGTCTTCGTCAAGGGGATCCTTTATCACCATTTTTATTTTTGTTGGATGCCGAAGGGTTTAATGTGCTAATGAATACTGTTATGGGGGTACATTTGTTTCATGGTTATGGAGTAGGCCGAGTTGGTGAGGTTCGGTTAACTCACCTTCAGTTTGCAGACGACACTCTAATCATTGGTGAAAAGAGTTGGTTGAATGTGCGTTCTATGAGGGAAATGTTGCTTTTGTTTGAGGAGGTGTCGGTCCTAAAGGTGAATTTTCACAAAAGTATGTTGACAGGTGTAAATATATCTGAATTCTGGTTGTCGAAGGCGGTGTTGGTGATGAATTTTCGAAGAGGGACCATCCCGTTTGTTTACTTGGGACTTCCTATTGACGGAGATTCTAGGAAACTGAGGTTTTGGAAACCTATTGTTGATCGTATTGTGGCTCGCCTATCGTCGTGGAATAGTAAGTTTCTTTCATTTGGTGGTCGTCTGGTTCTGCTGAAGTCTGTCATGTCCTCTCTTCCGGTTTACTTTCTTTCCTTTTTCAAAGCCCCTGCAGGAAAATGTTCATGAACTTGGAGGTGGCTGTTAGATCTTGTTCATGGCTATTCGGTGTGCGGATCCTATCGGTTTATTACTTATTCCGGTGAAACTTTGGATAGGACTCTTGTAGACGATGTATGGCATAAACATATCCCTTCAAAGATGTCTTTGTTTGTGTGACGCCTCCTTCGTAACACAATTCCTACTAAAGACAACTTGTCTCGCCGGGGCATTCTTCCTTCAAGTGACACGGTGTGTGCAGCTGGGTGTGGTAACTCCGAAACAGCTAACCATCCTTTTCTACATTGCGAAACCTTTGGTGCGCTTTTGTCCAATGTGTGGAATTGGTTAGGTATATCTTCGGTTCTTTCTGGTGAGCTTGAACATCATTTTATTCAGTTTACTAAGATGTCGGGCATTGCAAGATTTATTCATTTATTCCTAAGGATAATTTGATTTTCTACTGTTTGGGCGATATGGAAGGAAATGAACAACCGTGTCTTCCAAAATACGGTCTCTACTCCTGTTACTCTCATTGAAAAGGTTAAGTTAAATTCATTATTATGGTTGAAGTCTAAACAGGTGCCCTTCAGTTATAGTTACCATGACTGGTGGAAACATCTGTTTCTTTGTATAGTTGTTCACGTGTAATTTATTTTGCCTCTTGGATGGTGCTCTCTCAATTTTAGCACCTTAACTTTGTAAATATTTTAGGGTGTTTTTCCTTTTACACGTCTTGTGCGGGAGGAATCACCGCAATTTATTATATCTCATTTTGATTTGTTAAAAAATAATAATAATTATGCTCCTTAAAAAAACATATAATCTTCGGCAAAAGATAATCAACACATAAAAGACGAGCTGCGTGATTTGCTTATATTGTCGTCTTAGCGAAAAGTTTAAAAATTAGCCAACTCAACTTAATTTTTTTAGGGGAGCTAACCAACTTAAATTATTTAAGTATTCAAAAACGATCATATAAATTTAAAAATAAAATATATTTGTTAAGTATTATATATATATCTATATACTTGAGATAAAACTAAACAAATCGAACTATATATAATTTAAATTCAATTAGTTTATCATCTATACTATATCTATACTATATATAAAGTAAACTACCCCTTTTAGCACACTTTTGGATTGAACTTTTCTTTCAAAAAATACCATTAATTTTAAATACAAATAGCCAATTATAAAATAACACGTGGATTAGTAATCCATATCACTAATCGTCCCCGTTAACCCTCTTTTACATCTGTTAACCAAAGATCAAACTCACAAAAAAACTAACACAAAACAAAAACTCATGTTACTGTTTTATCAGCCGGTTTTATGTTGTACATCTGTGTTGTTCCTCTCAATACAACCGACAAAGATTGCCAAGTATTTTCATATCCCTTCCACAAAAAACAGTATTTCCTTATTATTTTATTAATATAAGTTACTCTTACTTAACCTTTGATCAATTGTAACAAACATAAGCACAAAATAATGGTAAAGATTGGACTTTGAATCCTCTAAAAAACAGATTAGTTACAAACGTGAGTAAAAAATAATGTTAAATATTAGACTTTAAATCTACTAAAAAAAAAGATTAGTAACAAACGTGAGAAAAAAATATTGTTTAAGATTGAAATTAAATCCTCTAAAAAAAGATTAGTAATAAATGTGAGCAAAAAATATTGTTAATGATTGGACTATAAATCCTCTAAAAAAAAGATTAGTAACAAACGTGAGCAAAAAATAATGTAAAAGATTGGACTTTAAATCCTCTAATTTTTTATTTTTTTGAAGAAATCCTCTAAAAAAAATATTAGTAACAAACGTGAGTAAAACATAATGTTAAAGATTGGATTTTTTTTTTTTGTTGAGAAAAGTGTGCTCATAGCATTTCATTAATAATCAAATGTTCAATACAACGAGGTACAATAGAATAAGTGGTGGGACTAGCTAATAATGTGGCAGCCCCGGCAAGGGTGTGAGCTACCTCATTTGCCTGTCGCCGAGTAAACTCAACCTTAGAGTTTGTGAACTTTGAACTAGACAAACTTCTACAAGCGGAGATGATGAGACCAAATTCAGTAACATCTGGACGAGGGTGGTTGAAGGCATCCACGGTAATTTTGGAATCCAAAGCAAAATCAACATTGTCAAATCTCATGTTGCTTAACCATTCCAAAGCATAATAAAGGCCTAAAGCCTCACCAACATTAACAGAGTGTAGAAACGAGACCGGTATAGATTTAGTTAGAATGAAAACTCCATCCTCGTCACGGATACACAAACCTATACATGTTCTGTTTAAAACATCCGAGAAGGAAGCGTCAACATTGCATTTCACTCTACCACGGGAAGGTCCCTGCCAAGAGATAGGAGGCAGATTCTGATGCTGCTGCCCCAAGAAACTAACAGCCGAATTAGTGGTATTTGCAGCTGTTGTATGCATAGCCGAGCTACTGCTATGAACCGCAACTGAGGGAACGTTAGCAACCAATCCTCTATGAGATGACGAGCTCTGTTGATCACTTGCGCTGTTGTTTCTGTCGCACCCTGCCAAAGCCGCAAATTTCTGTGCTTCCACAAGCTCCAAAGTAGAGCTGCAAACTGTTGGCTTTCAACACACGACAACACCTGCAATAAGGAAAAAATAGCAGCACCAGCACTGTTATGAGTGTCACAGGCGTGTTGCACATCTCCTCTAAGTCCGGACCGAAGCCAAATCTGCTGTGCAAAAGTACAGTAAAAAAATGTATGTTGCAAATCCTCCGAAGGTCCTTCACACATCACACAATCAGTAGGACAATTGACACCTTTATCTTGAAGACGGACGCGCGTAGGCAAACAGCCGCGACACATGCGCCATACGAGATTTTTGACTTTCGGAGGTACTTTTAAACGCCAAATATTAGACCAGGCTCCAGTTTGTCGAAGGTGAGAGCTATCCACCAAATCTTTCACACAAAGCCGATACGCACTCTTAACTGAATACAAACCAGTCCTCTCGGCTTTCCAAACTAGCTTATCTTCCTCCACTTGATCAAACAATGGAGTTCTAAGAATAGAGGCTGTTGTAGTGGTATCAACAACTTGATAAATTAATTCCTCATTCCAAGTCTTAGAATTAGGATGCATAAGACTGTTGACCGAGAAGTTCTGTAGCAGATGCGCATTTGGAGTATTGGAATCAAGGCAAACTCCGTTAACCATCCAAGGTTCGTTAATAATGGGGATGGAAGCACCTGACCCGATACGCCACTGAGCACCTCCTCGAACAATGAAACACGCTTTTAAAATACTTCGCCAAACGTAACTTGGGTTGTGTCCCAAAGAAGCAGGCATAAAGTTATTGTTAGGGAAATAGCGGGCCTTGAAGATGCGAGAAACCAATGAATGAGGTTCTGATATAAACTTCCATGCCTGTTTGCCGAGCATAGCCAAGTTAAAAGCAGTCAGGTCCTTAAAGCCCATACCGCCATGCGTTTTATGCATAGACAACTTCTCCCAAGAGAGCTAATGAATACCCCGACCATTCGACCCACCATGGTTCCACCAAAATGAATTCATCATCTTCTCTATGGTCGAAATAATAGAAGTGGGCAGCAAGAAAATACTCATTACATACGATGGAATTGCCTGCAATACGGAGCAAACAATAAAAGATTAGTAACAAACGTGAACAAAAAATAATGTTAAAGATTGAACTTTAAATCCTCAGAAAAAAAATATTAGTAACAAACGTGAGCAAAATATAATGTTAAAGATTGAACTTTAAATCCTCTGAAAAAAGATTAGTAACAAATGTGAGAAAAATTAATGTTAAAGGGTAGACCGTTCCCAATGTCGAAATCTATCTTTCAGGGCATGTTTTCAGCCATGATCAATTATACATAGCTTTATCAAGATGAGTTTCTCAAAATTCAACAAAAGTTCTCATTAAAGAAGGGAAAATAGAAGGAGAAGATGATGACTTTACGAAAAATGTAGTTTTTAAACATATTATTTTATCGCAGTCATAACAATGTTTCTTTTACATAACATTTCATTTATACATTTATGTTATGATGTTACTACTCAGTATCAGAATAAACAATAAAAGATCATTATTTTATCTTTATTTTATATGCGAAACTAAAATATGTTGAGTTCATAAATAATTGTTATATGGGTTGACAATATTTTGTTTATAAATCAATATATCAATAATTTTCATTAATATTTAAAAGCTTAAAAATTTTAATCAAAATTATATAAATAAACATAATAAAATAATCACATGAATTAACGCAATAGAAAGAGCGGACAAACGGGCACGATAGTGCCCGTCTTTCCGCTAGTAATAATAAAGTTCAGTTAATTTCGTTAACAAACTCAATTTCCAACGAGTCCAGATCCTCTCAATTTACAAACTCAAATTGTGATTGCCATTTCTTCTCCAAATGGAGAGGATCTGGACTCATTTACAACTATAGTTTAATTCATGAAACAAATTCAATTAATTAATTTTCAAGTTAAGTGCTTGTTAGGTTTCAATTCTCAACACCCACAAGCGGTTTTATGGAGTTTCATACTTATATTTTTTTAACTGTTTTCAAGTCTATATTTCTTAATTTCTCAAGTTTTATGTGCTTTATATTATATATTATAGGAAAGGATGTTTGTGAGCTGTAAAGCCTTGATTTAAGGAAAGGAATATAGACTTTCATACTTATTGCAAACAGTTAAAGAGTAAAAGACAGTCACTTTCTTCGAGTTTTTTGGATTATGAAGCTAACACTTTAGACAGATCCTATTTGTCTTCACAGTTGAAGTCATTGTCTGTACCACAAAATTTTGGCTGTTACAATGGCTCTGTGACTGAATGAGGATAACTCGGTCTCTTTGTAGTTGTTTTCTTGGCTAACAATTTTGGAGGATCTAGGGCCCGTTTGTTTCAGATTTTTTTCAAAAAAAATCTATCTTTTTCTTTAAAAAAATCACTTTTTTCATTTTTAAGTGTTTGTTTAGGATTTTTAGAAAAATCATTTTATCAAAAAAAATTCTATTTTGACCCTAAAATGAAAAATTATCTAGTCTTCTAGGGCACGTCTAATATGGACCTCAAAAAACATACAACTATTGTAGTTCTCATTCCACACCGATTGACTTGAATGAAAGAAAAATTTTAGGTTAAAAGGAAGAAACTTTAAGGGAAGTGAGAAAATTACATACGAAGAAACGCGAACCATAAACCTGAAAAAAGAAAGATAATCTGGTAGTCACACGCCACATCTAGTCAAAAATCATGTCCACCGTTCAGTCTGATCCTATGGTCCTAATTTAATGCTCTCATCTTATTGTAAAGTTCTATCTCATTTGATACATCCCATATATTTATACACTCCAACCGTTTCAAATTAGAAGCAAAATTTGATCAAAGAAAGTTGAGATCGGATGCATTAAGTTTGATCAAATATTGTTTGACGGTTTTGTAGACACAAGCATGTTTGATATTATTACAATGACAAAAACTAATTTTACGTAAAAGGGAATTGAATGTAATTTGTTTATGTTATGATAGATTTATGTAAAAATGAGTTTAATGATAAATTTTGGTATAAAAATCACGTTGAAACTCCAACATTGCAAATCATAACATCAAATTAAAATCAATTTTAAAAGCAAAATCAATTCTACTAAAACGCAACCAAACATATTAAAATCAATTTTACACCTCCAAAATCAATTGGAGCAGCTCCAAACTAGACTAGGTATGTTTGGTTAGTGGTGAATTTTGTAAAATCACTATGATGTAGCACTCTAATTTTGTTGAAGTTTAAAAATATAACTTCTGCTAAAATGACGATGATTCATTGTGATTTCGTCATTCTCAAGGCAATCCAAACATGCATTATGTTAAATGAGCTATTGGGAAAAACCCAAGTCCCACATCGGATAGACAAGACTCTTGAGAAGAGTATATAAAGAGGAGGCAATCCTCACCTTACAAGCCGGTTTTGTAAGGTTGAGTTAGGCTCCAAATTCAACATGAGCAATTATTGTTTTACAAAAATATTGCGATCTCATATATGAGTTGATATTTTTTTGAACTAATGTATTTTAGAAAACGCAACAAAAACATGTTTTTATGCGTTGATATCTAATCTCTAATTAAATTTTTAAGGAGCTTAGCTTGAATATCGACCAAAAGTGCTACACATGTTTGTAAAAAGAAAATGAAAAATGGGACAGGAAAAAATATAAATTTAAATGGAAGACTTGTTTGTAGTAGTTCTATAAATTTTGTAACAAAAAAAAAAGTAGTTTTGTGAATTCGAGCAAACCACTAAATTAATCAAGGATTCTTTAAAATACTTTTAAATAGGTCATTGAGATTATAAATATTTTAAAGAGATCGATTCTATCAAATTTTATCATATTCTGTTAGGCATGGCAACAACCCATACCCGCGGTTACCCGCCCGAACCAAATCCAAATTGACAGGTTTTCTCCGTTTTGACTGGGTTTGGGTGTGGGTATGGGTTTTACCGATTTCAAAACACGGGTATGGGTGGCAAAACGGACTTGACCCGCAGGGCCGACTCGTTTGGCTCGCTATTTTTGACGGGTTAAGTCGAGGTTTTGAACTCGCTTTTTATAGTTGACTAGGCTCGTCTCACCTGGTCGAAAAACGGGGCGGGCACGAGGCGGGGGCGGGCCGGCCTGCTTAACTCGTTGGAAACAATTATGTTACGACGACAACAGGAGGAGGAGGAGGAGCACCATATATTCATAACTCAGATGATGATTGACTTGGAGTTGATTGACTTAGTAGAAGAATTATATTGTTGTTGCGATTATTTTGAGACTTATTTTATGTTTTTGGATTTATCTTGGTTGTTTAGTTTATTTTGAGACTTATTTATGCTTTTGGATTTATTTTTGTTCTTGGATTTATTTTGGGACTTATTTTGTGCTTTTAGCTTTATCATGGTTGTTGAGTTTATTTATTTTGAGACTTATTTTATCCTTTTGGATTTTATTTGGTTGTTGGATTTATTTTATGTTGCGCATTTGCCTTATTTTGCTATTAACTATAATGTTGAATTCGACAATTTGTTAATTA
>Ga0228710_1006185_pt1 | contig 18305 bp, 5 predicted proteins | sample MedpolnodulmetaG_FD_177995 | JGI IMG/M metagenome (GOLD analysis project Ga0228710, IMG submission 177995) | Root nodule microbial communities from Medicago polymorpha collected in Santa Monica, California, United States - pink nodules | ecosystem: Host-associated > Plants > Roots > Nodule...
TCCTTTGCTCTTTGACTTGTTCAATCAGAACCTTTATGAATAGTGCTTTGATTAAGATCCTGTACACTTGAACAAATGTTTAGCATATCCAATTGATAATTTTAATACCTTGTTATCATCAAAACTCGAGGTGATTTTGCGAAACACCCTTTGTTCCAACATTGAGAACTATCAGCATGAATCAGTGATGAAGTTTCAATAGTCAATTGTCCACTCTCAGATGAAGTTTATATCAAATCCATTGAAAACAGCAACAAACACTATTAAGAACAAAGAACCATTAGATATGATAAATTGAAGCTAAATTGTTCCTTTACATATGATAAATTGAAACTACAACTGAAGCAAAATTGATCCTTATGCAATTTCTACAACTGAAGCTAAATTGATCCTTTACATAAACAAAATTGATATACTATTACCAATTGAATCACTATTAAGAACAGAAAACCATTAACAAATCCTAAATTTGATCAAAACCATTAACAATTACTAAATTTGCTAAATTGATCCTTTACATAAACAAAATTGATATACTATTAAGAATTGAATCACTATTAACAGATTGAATCAAAACCTAAATACAAAAAAAAAATCATATACATGATTACCTCTTCAAAATGCAGTACAAATGTCGCTGGAGAAATCCGTGCAACCTCGCCGGTGAAATCACGTCGCAATCACGTCGCTGTGGTTGAGGTTCAGGTGGAAGAAGCATCGGACATCAGTGGTTGTTTGTAAGTTCGTTGGAGAATGACGAATTGGTGGTTATTGTGGTGAGAATGATGTTGCTGATGCCTGAGGGTGATGAGATCAGATAGGCATGGTGGTGGTGACATGGCGTGGTGGTATGGCGGTGGTGAGGAGATCTTGCGATGGCTGGATCTTGCACTTGCACTTGATTGCGACCTCCTCTTTTTTGCAGTCGTTTTTGCAGAGAATAAAACAGAACGGAGAACGGCGGTGGTGATGGTGGGCGGTAGCCAGAGAGTTAAATATGGGTGATGGTGGTGGTGTGAGCTATGAGAGAGAAACAAACAGTGGTGATGAGCTTCTGCGTGTGTGCGATCAGATTGTGAGAGTGTGAGCTGAGAGACCTAGAATTATTACACGTGTAAAACAAATCTGATGGTTGTGAAGTGTTTATGCAGGGTGCATAAGGAAATGACTTATGCATAATAACTTTTGCCTTTATAGTCTAGTCAGAATGAAGCAAATTAAAAGAATCGAGAGTTCTTTTCCATAATATGAAATCTTTATGATTTGGCGTAACTCAAAAATTGTATTTGATGAGGATATTTGAAAGTTTATATGAATTTTTCAAGTTCAATCTATCTTATTATAAATACTTCTTCAAAAAATATAAAAGAGTTTTTCCATTTTTTTCCAGTATTTTCCATCCTCCAAAGCCATCCCTCAAAACTTTCAAACAAAACTTAAGTGAATGGTATTCCCATCGCCCCACAATGGATGATTCATTTTATCATTTCACGCATATTGAAAAAGATATATAAGTGAATGAGAGAAAAAAAGGGTTAAGTTCATTTGTGAAGTATTGATGCATTCACTATTATCATAAATGTAAAGTGAAAAATATTGAATTAGGAGTGGTGCAATTAATATTAATAAGAGCATATAATTAAAAAAAAAGTGATTAATATTACAATTAAAAGTAAAATAGATCATTGTACCAAAAAAAAAAAGTAAAATAGATCATTCATTTTGAAACATTTTTTTACAAATAGATCACTCATTGTGGAATGGCTAAAGCAAATAAATGGAGCACATCCTAACTACTCCTTCTGTCCCTGTATATAAACATCCTTTGTATTTTTCACATTTTTTAAAAAAATTTGTTAATGCAATTAATGTGTCTATTTTGTGTGTTAATATTACTAAATTATTCTTTGTTTGTATGTGTATTAAATTTGACTTTTCATATTTCAAGATAAGTTAATAATATTAATTAAGACATGTTTAAAAATAATAATAATAAACGCATCTAATAATTTAAAAATGGATTTATATATAGAGACCATGAAGTATCTTTCACCTGGTTGTGTTTTTGCTGCTTATGTGTTGTTGATTCCTCAACTTATTGATTTTTACTTATGTTATGGTCTTACCGATTACCAACATCTTTCCAAAAAAAAAATTACCAACATTAAATTTTGGCATTCATTGGTCTGAATTTAATATGGAAAAGGAGGTGGATGTACCAGACAATAGAGCAAAACATCCCTCTACTACCACCCACCACACTGCCATTGCACTTAAATCATTTGGTTTGAATTTATGACTATCATCCCAAAGCTAGTAGTAGCATTAGAGAATCAACGGAACATTGAAGACCGATAGGACTCACTCCGTTTCAAAATAAACGTCGTTTTAACTAATTGCATACAGATTAAGGAATGAAATGAAATAATCATTAGACATAATAATTTTACTAAATTGTCCTTACTTTATAAGAAAAAGACAAAGTTAAAGTTGCATTGAAAATTGTGTGAGAGAAAAGTTGGATTATTTATTGAGGGTGAAGTTGGAAGAGAAAAATTAAAGGTGTATTGAAAATGTAATGTGAGATTCATTTTGAAACAATTTTTTTTGGTTAAAGTGACACTCATTTTAAAACGGAGTGAGTAATAGATAAGAAAAGTTTTGATAGTTGGAATGTACAATAGATGTAATAATTGTTTTAAAGGAAAATTCTAAACACTACCCGATGGTATTGATTAAGTATCTAAACATGTAAGTTTTAATTAAAAAGCTGTGTAATTATTATTTAATTAAAATTAAAAATTTATATTTGCAGGATAAAAATTTTAGTTTTGGATTTTTTAATCAGTGTTTTTAGGGCACAGGTTAACAAGATCCTTATTTAAATAAAGTTAAAATTCATTAGATGTTAGCATAAAAGAAAGAGTCTTGCTAACAAGTGTTCTAAGAGCATTGTTTAAGAAATCCATAAAAAGAAAATTTGTCTTGAAAATACAGGTCAAAAATATGTAAATGTCATAACTACAGATTTTTCAATGTAAAAGTTAATACTTTCTTCGGTCCTATTTATAAGAAAAATGTAACTTTTTAGATTCATTGAGTAATTGATGTATCTTGTCTAGAATATAGACCAAATACATCATTTATGCAATGAATCATAAAAGTTAAATGTTTCTTATAAATAAGATCGGAGGGACTAGTGTATAACGTAGTGGAATTTCAACACATTTCTATTGTTTCGCGATACTGTATTTAATACAAAATGTTGTCAAAAAGTGGCGCTATAGAATTACAATTATAGCAAAACAAATTTCAACAAGCTGTTAATTTATGTGGTCCGTGGTTCAAAACACTGATTTTTCTTCTAGTTTCCTGATATTTTTATCAACAACTTTATGCTGAATAATTTTGTTTATGAAAGAACAAACTGTTTGGTTTTGGGAGCTGCAATCAAGGCCGTTTCTTGCCATTCACAAGGAGATCTACGGAGTCGAGCCTCCAATTTATGGGGGCCTCAATTATTTATAAGGGTAAGAGTATAATTGTTGGGATGTAGGATAATATTTTCTTTTTTTATGTAGATTTAAATCAAACACTTATTATTTGACTAAAGTGAAGAGTAAATAGACAAGTTAGGCTAAACCCACACATCTATCAACAACAAAAATTCAACAAAAACAAATTAAAAGCAAAATAAAGTCTATTGTTAATTTGCAATTATTTAAATTATCATTAATCATTTTTATTAGGGGTCATTTTTAATATTAAAGCCGAACCTCCAATTTTATTGGAACGGCCCTGGCTGCAAGGACACTTTTTCATGAGACTTTAGAGCATATTTATATTTTTTGTGAACAAAAGTTGCTTGCCAAATAGTTGGAGAATACATTGCTTATCAAAATTGCATTCTTATAAACATTGTGTTACTATGATAAGGGTATTCAATGAAATCACTATTCAAATCGTGAATCGAATCTTATTATAAATAACGAGTTGTAAGATACATTGTCATAAAAATAAAAAGTGACATAGCAAAATTGTAAGTTACTGTATCATATACGAACCTCAAAATAATTAAAGATTCAAGTCATAAATCAAACGTTGTGAAAATTCCAAAACACTACTTGATTTGTGAATATTTGTTTCATGCAGCTTAAGCATGGGATAGTTGGTTACACAATGGGCATATCACAAATTTATGTTTCCAAAATTAAGTTCCTATAGAACCTTATGATGATAATCCTTGAATTGAGATTATTGTTCTATCTGTACGGATAATGCAATGAATCATTAATCATGATTCATGTTACATGGATTTTTTCTTTTTTTGTTTAGTAGTCTAGTGGCTGGAACTCACACAATTAATTGTGGAGAAGTGGGGTGTCCGGAGTTCGAACCCCGACCCCTGCATAAATTATGCAATGTCCCTACCAACTGAGTTAAGCTCACGGGGACATATTACATGTATTTTAATTCAAGTTAATCATGATATATATTTCCTTTTGATAGTATGTTGCACTAAGGTTGTCAAAATTGAGATTTTACATCGAAAGGGAAGAGTAAAATAAAAAATCGTAAAATCGCAATTAAAATTGAAGGACTTTTCTCAACTTCTTTTATAGATTCGATATAAGAAATCGTAAAATCGCAATCAAAATCGATGAATTTTACCAAAACAAAATCATTTTAAATATATGTTATAAAAAAAACATTGAGGAAAAAATATATGTTATAAATTGTATATAGTTATAAATGACTCATTTTAAAGTCCACAAAATACATTCTTCAAAAAAAAAAATCCACAAAATTCATGACTGACTCAATTTAAAGTCCACAAAATACATGACTAAAATTGTAGAGAATTAGTATAAAGGAAATGTTAACAAGTGCTTTCGAGGCACTCTTTAGGTACAATAAGTAGTAAATATTTATGAAAATGTGTGTAATCAATGCACTGAAAATCGAAATATTTAACTTTTTTTAAAAATAATTGTTTATTTTAGAATGCTTAAAGAGTGCTCAGGACACTCGTTAACAAGAACCTTAGTATAATTCTTGTAAATAATGAAATTATCTTTTCTGAAAATGATGATAGTTAATTATACTAAAAGTAGTATAGTGCTTTATGTGGATGGTGAGACATGATCGACCTCTCACTAACTATACTGAAAGTAGAATGGGATTGGGACATGCATTGTGTTTCTATCCATTTTTTTCATTTGGAGAGATAAAAACACAATTTTTTTTGAAAAAAGAATTAAGTAATTAATGATGGTGGGATTCACTTAGTGGTAGGACCCACTATCTATTTTGTGTGTCTATCTCTCTTCAAATTGTATCTTCCATTTATTTTGTCAAATTGAGAGGATCTTAACCCTGCATTGTGTACTTTTTTTATTGACAAAAACAAAACGATATTCATTCATTCAAATCGATAGAGTACATCAGATACAAACATCGCTAAAAACGTAAAGGGTGAATCTGCGAACAAACTCACAACACCCAAGTTAATAGCATACAACGGCAAAATGCCTACAAATAATATGATAAAACCTAAGTCACCGAAATACTCATGCTTCCGAATCTGCAACATTGACGTCTAAATCATTGGTTGAATTTGTAATTGACTGATGTAGATCTTTCAATAAGAACTGAACAAACATCGCGACAAGACGTGAAATCAAACGCCGCACAAGACGACAAACAACACAACGCCGCACTTAGACGACGAAATCACAAAAGCACAAAAGGAAAAACTTGATAGATGTGAAAACCACTTATTTAGATTGAAAGAAAGGGGGGAAAAGATGTAGATGGGTGATTCTAGGTCAAAAAATGACCTAAAACCACCCCTCCTCGATGAACGAAGGAGAAAAAAAGTTTAGAGAGAAGTTGCAGTTTCTCTCACTAGAAAACTAGGGCCGGCAAAAGGCAAACAAATTAATGTACTTATTGTGGTAATATAGAGGAGACGGTCTTACATGAGTTGAATGGCAAAATCCATTACTATAGTTTTGGTGTATAAATATTCAATTAATGTCACATATTATAAAAATGTATGCATTTATAGCATGTATTTACTACAAAACTATAACAATGGACATTGACATTTATTGTAGGAAATAGAGAGGATCTTAGTTCGTCTCGCATGCCCTTCGTGGCTGCCCTCTTTTAATACAACTTTGGTTAAATATTTTGCCCATGCAAATTAGAGATGAATTCTTTCAAGGAAGATTGTTGGAATGGGTTAACTTCAACCTCACGTCATTGAAAAGTGTGTGCATGATTATGCCACATCCATGATGAAGAATAGATCAATTATGGGAAGATCTCAAGTAATGGTTCATGTTGTTTAGCAACCGCCTCCGGAGGGTTGGGTCAAAGTGAACACAGATGGAGCTTAGAAAGATTGTAGAAGAGCTGGATGTGGAGCTCTTATTCTAGGGAGTAATGGAGAGTGCACAGGTGGTTTTGCAAAATAAGTTGAGGATTGCAGTGCCTACGTTGCCGAGTTATGGGGTGCGCTTGAAGGTTTGCTTACGCTAGAAGATAAGGATAGAGAGCAGTGGAATTACATATTGATTCTGTCACTGCCGTTCATGGAATTAGACATGGATGGACACTGAGTTGCATGGGGCACATTATGGTTAAAATGATCTTTCAATTAATGGATTTTGAGTAGGTAGCGAAGGTCGCTCATTTGTACTGAGAGGCAAATCAATGTGTTGATACGCTTGCTAATTTAGGATCCTCTTTGAATCACATTGTGATGTCTTATGAATCTTGTTCAACTATGATTAGGAATTTTTTATAGATGATACTATGAAGGTTACTTCCCCTAGTTTAATTTCAATACAGTTTCTCTTTCTTTGGGTTTTTAAGCCTTCATTGATATAAAAAAATGATCGTTAGTTTATTTGGTTTAGAAACACTTATATGGACAATGCATAATATATGCAAGGTTCGGGGTTCAAACTTTGATCTCCAAAAAAATATACTTAATGTTAATGTATCATATTTCCCGTGTAATATGCTTACTTGCTTACTACACTTGTTTTTTCTCAGTGTTAAATATAACTTGCTGTAATTGAAACTCAAGAAAATGAAAGACAGAATAATTTTGCCAGCTGTTAATTAATCATTAATTAAAAATGAAAATAGACACTAGGTTATAAGTATTACTCCAATTATGTCACTGCAATTAATTCCACCACCCACTGCTACACTGCTATACAGGGTTAATAGGTCTTTACCCCCTTATAATATAAGTCATTTTCGGTTTTCTCTCCTGTAAAATTTTTATTTTGATTCACCTCCCTGTAAAATATTTTTATTTTGATTTACCCCCCTAATAGGCCAAACAAAAACGAAAATTTCTTAGAAAAAAAAAATTGGTTTTTGTTTGGCCTATTAGGGGGGTAAATCAAAACAAAAATATTTTACGGGGTGAATCAAAATAAAAATTTTACAGGGGGGAAAACCGGAAATGACCTATATTACAGGGGGTAAAGACCTATTAACCCCTGCTATATATTATCCATTTGGTGAACCAAATGAAAATTCATATTGAGATTTTGGGTTTGTTTGTTTCAGATTTTTTTCAAAAAAAAATCTATTTTTTTAAAAAAAAAAAATCATTTTTTTTCATCTTTAAGTATTTGTTTAGGATTTTGAGAAAAATCTATTTTGATCTTAAAATGAAAAGCGATTAGGATTAGCTTTTTTCAAAATTTATTTTTTTTCAATAACAAGGAGATAACACATGTACATGTTAAAACTCATTTTTAAAAAAAATGGGTTTTTATGGATAGTAGGCAAACACAAATAACTTCAGATTATTTTTTAAAATCTCTAAAAAAAATCTCTAGATTCTTTCGACACAATCTATTTTTTTTAAAGCTGAAACAAACGCACCCATCATTTCAAAAACGACATGAGCTAAGTATAAAATATTTAAAGAATATTGCTATAATCCCATGCTAATATATACTAATAAGAGATATAGTTACAAAGGATAGATTAAGAGAGTCCATTTTAATAAGTGAAAGGGAGAATTTTGGAAAGAAGAAAATAGCAAATTGAAACAATTAAGAGTTTTAAGAGGGAGAACTTTGTATCTTCTCGGGCTTCAACAACTGGCTGATTGGATGAGTAAGCCAAGGATCACAATCCATCAAAATATCGAGTAAGGAAGGGGTGAATGAACCAACACCAGTTACCAACTTCCCAATATTAACCAAATAGTCTTCAATAACCAAATCAGAAGACAAACCAACAAATATAGTTGTAACCATTCCATCATAACACATAGTGTCATATCATCATCAACCCTCAAAATAAGCAAGAATTGATGTGCTAAACCACCCAAATCAAATTATCTATGAACAACAGCCAGCAACATGCAGTATTGCACAAATATGTAAATCAAATCCTTGGTTCTTGGTTCTTCACAAATATAATATAATGTTTTTGCACAACTATTATTCTTCTTATCAACCACCGTTTCATCACTACAACTCTCTTCTTTCTTGGATGTCTATAACACAAGATAGTGGACAACCATTCCCATACACAAAATTGGATCCAAAAAGCACATATGTTCATATCTTAGCAATTGAGATTTGTAGTTATGAATGTTGTGACAAAGACAGCAAGAAACATCAGACGATAACTTCAGAGTATTCATCGTCTATCGATATAGAAAGGTATATATAATCCTCTCTCCCTCCCTCCCTCTATGCGTATAAAAGACTTGTTTATGATTTAAGGAAGCATCCTTTTTGACAACAACAACGTAATTTTATTTGTTTATGTTGCATGTAGTTTGATGATGGCTGGTCCAAATCCAAATTGTCTCCTGATGAAAGATACACTATACATCTCTATGGTTAGCTCTGATTCATGTTCTTTCGATACATGAGTGGGTTGCTACAGCTACTCTAGAGGATGGTTTGTGCAAGAGTTGTTAGATTTCTTAGAGTTGATCAGTGGTGGTATCTGCTATGTTAATGCCAGAGGATTATGAAAGTTGAAACAGATTTTTGTTACTTTCTGTTTTATTAACCCTAAAATATTCAATTGAGTCATTTTCTCTGTTTTGTTTTTGACATGATATAACTGGATAACATATTATCTACTTATGTGGATGCTAGTATATAATTAAAATTTAAGAATTATTTGAACAAACCATATTAACATCTGTTATTTTTTTAACACTTCGACATTATGTCATATTGTTTTACTAAATAATCAAACACATTTTCAGTTTAATTTATCAATGGACATAACGATTATTGATCAGAATTTGTTTAATTTATCATAGGTTTATTTATGCTTGTTCAATATTTGTTGTCAATAAAATAAAGGAATAAGTTTTCACAAGTGAAACTTAATATTTTTGTAAAACAAAAAACAACTTTATGGGAGATTGAGAAGAATGGTTCTCAAATTGAAATCAACCATTGAGATAAGTATTTTCCTTTTCAATTCATTCACATTAAAGCTAACATGAATATATTCATAGTGGTGAAAATGAAATTTTTCCACAAATAAATCTCCTAACCTATCTTAAGAATCAATACATAATGAAGATTTTCATGTAGCAAAATTAGTATTGACCAAAACCTTGTCAGTAGTTCTCTTGACTTGCAAGCTGAAATGACAAAAAAAGTGAATCAACAAAACATGGAAAGAGGAAATGGATTGTGTGTTTGGTTATGCGGTGATGAAAATTAATTATGAATTAATTGATTTTGATAAAAAGTGAATTTGATGTATAATTATTCAAGTTTTGATACATTCACGTAAAAGTAAGTTGCATAACAAATCCGAGAAAAAAATTATGTTTGGAGGCAAAAGCTCAAAATCCTAATTTTGTGCTAGAATCCATTCTAGAGAGAAAATCAATTTTACTCAAGAATACTCTAACATGTCAATCAATTTTACCGATCCAAAATCACTTTTGGCTCTGACAAAAGTGATCCAAGAAAATGTCGAAAAACTCAACCAATGAATTAGAAAAGGGCATACCTAAATGAAAAATCTTGGTAGATTTAAGCTTCCTTCCGAGTTATCCTGCAATGGAACAATAGGAAAGCACTTAGAATCAAAAGACATTGTTCTTAGGGCCTATATAATGCGGACAACATAGACGATACGGACACCGACATGAATACATATATACTTATTATGGTTAAATAAAATATTAACATCGTTTAGATAAACTTGTGTGTGGGGAGTGTCCAAGACGTGTCAAAGATTTTGTTTAGGACACTTGTTTGAGTTGTTCGATACGTGTCATACAAGTATTGTATGAGTGTCGGACACCGACGCATGTTTGCCATCCGGACATATAGCTTAGGACAAGTTATCAACAACTTTTCCAAAAACAAAGTTCATCAAAAACACATATTTATGTACTAATTTCAACCAAAAACTCCACATATAGTAGCATAGAAAACAAATTTTATATACACACTAACAATACATTAGACACTAATTTAGTTCAAGTTAACTTACCTGAAGCAATATATTCCCAGGGCATTCGTAATTTCATGAATGACAGATGTCGCGAAATGCAAGTAAAGTGATGCTGTGTTTGCAGAAACAGAATCATCAGGCAGGAAAAACAGAAGTGATATGATAAACTGCATAAGTACTACATCTCAATTGTAAAACAAAACTAAAATTCCGTCCCTGATATTAATAAATTTCCAAGAAATCGTTGAAATTGAAATTCATCGATCACAATAGTCTCTCTGAGATGATATCAAAGACTAAATTAACTGATCCAAAAGAATAAATCTAATCGATGATTTTCAATTTCATGGTTCGTTTTAAATTTTCATTAGTTGTGTGGAGTAAATTGTTCGATGCCTGCAATATCGATATGACTAAACCGGTATACGTACCTGTAAATGCACAGTAACCAAGAAGAACTAGTCTCTCATTAACTAAAGGAACCCTGCCAAAAATATATCAAACAATTTCCATGAGAAGATAAATGTGACTGTAATAATAAAATAACATTAAACAAAGGAATTTAGAAAGTAAAATCACAGTACATACCCATCATTTAGCCTTGATGCAAGTGCATTAGCAATGGCCAGTGGTAGATACATGAGGGACTGTACAAGATGAACAATGCTTACATCAATTATCTTTGTGAAATAAACTTTAACAATTAATATCACTTTAATGAATTTGGCTACATTGATCAAAGCATTTTCATTGAGCTAACATTTTCTTTACCGTCATGAACACGTCATGAACGATGAGTCTGTAATAATATCTATATAACTCAAATGATTATTATAAAGTTATCGATTCATTACTTCATTAATTTATAATGAGGGGCAATAGCCAAATATGAAAAAATAATGCATCTTAAGAAATTTAGAAAGTAACAACCAAATAAAACAGCTTAATACCATGCACATTCCAGTTTTTAAGCCTTTTGGTTCATCACATAAGTGGGACAAAATCATCCTTCCCTGCAAAATTGAGCTTCTATCAGTAAAAGTCATACTATAAAGAGTGAGATGATTGTACACATAAGGAAGCTAAATGCAAGATATATAATTTTAGAAACAACTTATGACATGTCCATTGGCTGTGATAGTTTATGAAAACAGCTTGTATCGTATATGAAAATAGTTTGATTTTATTTTATCTTTTGTTATAGAAATAGTTTATACATGAAAACTTGTATCAAAAGCATGTATGCTATAAGCACTTAATAAAGCTGTTTATCCAGACAAGGCCTAAGCCTACCTCAACCCTAGAAGCTATCTTACAAAACTCAACAATTCTACGGATTTAAGAAATAGCTATCTTACCACAAGATATCCGAAAGTAAGCCCAGTTCCCATGACAACTAAATGTGGATAATTGGCTATGATGTCAGATGGTGACAAATAATCCCTGCAACAAAATCACTAAGTATAAGCTTATATTCAAAATAAAACTAGGAACAAAAATGATGCGTGTTGAGTTGAGTTATACCACATAAGCACTCCTCCGACAAGGACAACAAACGGATAAAGCTGCACACAAAAAAGCAATCATCAACAAAGTAACCAGATTATAAGAAAGAATTCCGATAGGAAAAGGTCTTACCATTGCTAACGCAAGAGGCATACTTCCATTTCTCGACTTCACAACCTTATAAACATTGATAACACTGCATAGAACCAATAGATAATAATGTTGACATTTGAAAAAACCTTCATCAAATAACTTCGTAAATAAGTATACATAAACACAAGGATCATTATGCAGTAACAAAATATAAAGTTAACCTAAAAGAAATTGTTTCAGGTTTAAAAGTTGGAAAAGAATACAGAAACTTTATGCCAAGGACTAACGTGGTACTGTGCATATGCTAGAAAAGATTAAACTTCAATAGTTTTAGCTATACATACTTGAGTGCGACGGTTGGTATAACTCCAAAAGCTATCATCAAACACAATATAGCACTGTATGTTGGGACATCTGAAATCCGGAAAGAAATTTCAAAAATCAAGCAACAATATATCAAAAACTTACACAACAATGAGACTAATATAAATAGACCAATAATATTTTTCAACCATAAGGAACACCACGCGATAAATCTAATATTTCTTAAGTAATAAATGGTTAAATGTAAAAAACCATTGTCTCCATTTATTACATATAATCATTATCACAAATAGCATTAAAGAATAAAAAAAAATTAAGCCTTTGTCCGAAATAAAGAATATAAAGATGGAGAGTCTTACCAGAAATAAAGGGCAACCAATTCAAAAAAGGCAAAGACTTTCCAAATTGCTGAGCCCACCACTCAGCACCTGTAGAAAAATAATTACAACAAAGACAATACGCATTGGCTTTTTAAGCATATGTAAGAATAAACGAGTTTAATTTGTATGCACTGATGGTTAAAAAAAGTTATACACAAACTTCCAATAAGATCTCACCATTTACAAGTTATTAATCAATTAGTTTCTAAAATATCTACATAAATATCTAAAAGGTGAAATTTGATTGAATGTATGTATAAAACTATTTTACATTGTCATTTGTATACAAATTTAATTTACAATAAAAACTCACAGAAAGGGCATACCAACGACGGCAGTGAAAAAGTGACTGAGGTATATTATCATAAGACCCTCTGTAGGTCCATTTACAACAGGAAGTATCAATGTATTGGTGAAATAGCTGCATCAAAAACATTTAAAAGAATATCAATATCGCTATACTGTCTAAAAGTATGCATAGAAAATGGTATTAAATTGTTAATGAACATAGTAACTTACTGCTCCCACGTTGCGCCATAAAATGTAACTGCGGATATTAACCACCACCAGAAAGTACTTCTTCCACACATGGATGTGCTCCCAAAAGCAAGTGCTTCAAACTGAAAAGCAGTTACATTATTTTCTTTTGATGGTTTGAACACAATAGCCAAAAAGCTAAAAGAGACATACTGTACAAGCAAGTGCATCACACCCTGCAATGTAGTTGAAAATATGTTCAATAATCGTAAAGATATACATGATGAAAAGTAATAGAATGAAAAATATGGTGTAGGAAAATAACCATGATCGAACAGCTCCCCTAATGGACTTGAAGAATTTGTTCGTCTAGCTTGCTTCCCATCAACGGCATCAAATGTCTATATATAAACAAATTAATCAATAACTTAGGCATCATAACACAAAAGTCCCCTATAGATAAACCAGACGAATATTTAACAAAAATAGTGTGTTTTAGTCATTAAAAGCGTGTTTTTCAGTCCTTGGAGAGAATAAAAAATAGGCAATGAAAAAGCTTAACGCCAGATTTATGGAAGTGTTTTAGTGCACTCATCTTGACTCGGATTAGTCCAAGTCCAATATGATATCTAGATGGTGAGATTCGCACGAGAAAAAAAGGACTAAAGCACGCTATTTCTTTAAATATAGGAACTAAATAAAAAGGAACCAATTTCAAAAGACTTCTTTTTCAAGAATCAAATATATATTGAAGCAAAAAATGTACCAAAATCGGTTACCATCAAGAGACTGGTACCACAATATGAGAATTTAACCAACCTGGTATAAAAACAAAAGTAGCCCGTGTGCAAAATGAACCCACCTTGGAGGAGCTGTGTCCAATTGAGGTGAGTATATCTGGATAAAATTAAGAAATATCACTTCTACGACCATGTATCGAGCAATTCAACTAAAGAAAATCTCAATAAACCATGAAATTAATCAGCGATATTATAGGTAGTTAGTATATACTTGTTTCTACAAATTGCAAACTTCATTGTATATCATTTCGCAAAATGAAAATTAATGTGAGGAACAGGAAAATTATCACTATTATGTTTTCAACTTTATGGATTAGGATGATTAATGGACTCAGGTTTCACTTACATAGCCAAGCAACGCAGACAATAGTAGCATCATAAATCCCATCAGAGTTATCTGGAACCAAACAATTTAACAAATATTAGTGCCAATGATATAGCTTATGATCAAAATAACAGTAACGATTACAGATGATACCACAAAATAAAGGAAGCAAAGATTTACCATGTTTGGACTGCAAAATATCGCATAAGCCAAAATGCCGAGTAATGCGGATATATGAAATAAAAGATAGAAGTTAGTGACAAAGAAATTAAAAATAAGATTGTAGAATAATTAAACCAGAGTATCAACAGAAAAGTAAATAATAGTATAGTCTCCAGAAAAGTAACAAATTTCAATTTCACATACAACATTCATAATGTGATTATCATCATTTTTAGAATTTGGATCGGTCCTAACTAAATCAACCCTAGAAAACCGACTTATAAGTTGAGGGATGTCTTCACTTATTAACACTTTATTATGTCATATATTCACCCAATGCGGGACTGTCAACACACCCTAAAAATTGGACATCTCGAGTGGCGCTATAGAATTTGGGTCGGGCCTAACTCAACCCTACAAAACTGACTTGTAAAGTGGGAAGTGGCTCCCACTTATAAACATTTTTCACGTCATATCTAATCCAGTATGGGACTCATACCAAACCTCGAAGTGAATAGATATTTTTATTATTAAAAAATTATAAAATAACTAATTTATAACAGAAAAACAATATCAGTTTGAAATGAAAAAGGTACTCACGGCATCCATAGAGGAAAAAAGTGAACAAAGCGAGTCCAGAAGGGCTGTAGTACATATTTTGCCACGTAGGAATGATCTACACCGCTATATTTGTATCTATGCAGAGCTGCAACACCATGAGAACCAATATAACCCATTCTCTCTATCAAAACTATACAATATGCTTCGAGTACCAGTCAAATCTTAGCACAACCTGCAAAAATTTGAAGAAAAACGACAATATTTAGTTATAGGGAAAGAACAATTCTTTATATAAATTACGAAAAATGGGAAACAAAACATCAAAAAAGTAAATAAGACACCCTGAATGGAACATGATAAAAGGGAAAAATTGAACAATTCTTAGCAGTCGCATCCAAAACAATAAGGTGGTCAATGAGCTTAAACTACGATTATTAATCATGCAAATAAACAAAAGCTTCAGACTTCAAATAAAGGCGAGGGGAGCGTCTCAGGCGTGCCTTAAGGCTTAGAGCATCTCTGATGTTATAACCAAAATTGAGTTCTTAACATTATTTTGGTGGGCTCAAAGACACTAATGCAGAAATTCGAGACACTCACTCATTTTTACTCCAATCCAAGAACCAAAATTCTGTTCTTAACTTATTCATATAAGCTACAAATCATTTTTAGAATTATTATGGAGAGCTTATGAAAATAAGCTGGAAAGTGGAAACAACTTATGGGCATGTCATAAGTTGTTTCCATAAACTTTCTCAAACAGACCTTAAAACCTACTAGTGCCTTGTGGCCACCTTTCACCATCGACTATTAGTAGAAATCATTGTTTAAGAGAGAGTTCACATTAGAAATTAAAAATTCGAGAGACGTGAAGATTTTCAATTACCTCTATAATCAAACAACCTGATTGATTATAGATAAGTTTTTGTTACTTTTTTATACCACGCCCAATTTTCATAGTTGAATAATCAAATTATTCAACTTCTGAAAAAACAATCTGATCCACACAAAAAAAAAAATCCGGTAATTTCTTAAAGTCAGTCAATTACATGACTTTAAGTAATTTAAGCTTAACCCCTCAGAGCAAAATATAAATCAACGGAGAACCCTCATAAAAGCTCGACAACCATAGAGACAATAAGCAATCTAAACTCCATTCAAGCTTCGATTTAGTAAATCAATATTTCATATGAAGTTCAAATTACATTTGACAGGTTATGACAATTCGAATCAGCCTCTGTCATATACCAAATCATTCAGTATCTAAACACACACAATGATCACAGCAGGCAAATATGTTGCATCTCATCAATTAACAAAAATCAAATATGGTATTTCTGTCTAGAAAAATGTTGTTGACGGCAGATGGTGGAATATCGAGGAAGGCCAAAAATCCATCAAATGTTTAACACACACAAAGTAGATTGCTCATAACCTATAAAGCTCATAATAGGAAAATATTTGACACAGACACTGGTCACTAACACGTAGAAATTAATAATAATTTCTTTTATCGGTGTCAGACAACGGACACGCCTTCAATTAGAGCTGTCACTGCTACGTAAGCTCGTAACAACTATACAACACAAATACATGAACTATCTACTAATTCATGAGTCATACCTAAACAGGAAAATATGTTAAAACAATTTAAAAGCTTTGAGGAAAATTATTCTATAGCAGCAATTTTAGGGATCTAAACATTCCATCAAATCTTTAACAAAACACACAAAGTAGATTGCACATAGCCTATAAAGCACTAACACTGACATGGACATTGTAGTCTGTACATGACACTAATACACACCGCCACGTAGACACCAGTAATAGTTTAAAAGATATAGGTGATTGAATGTAACCACATGTATCAGTATCATGACTCATGTCGGTATCCAATAATACATATGTTAATATATTTAATTCACTGTAACTTGCTGTTAATATTTATAATTTGTCGTTGGTTTCTTTGTTTAATATACAGCTGTCAGTTGGGTAAAATGAATACCTAAATTGTATCCATCAATTGGGTAAGTATACTATATATACAGGTCATATTACAGCTATACTATTACTAACAAGTAACAACTATGCAATAAACTAACTAGCAGCTTTGACAGCTGTATACTAAACAAACTAAACAACAACAATTAGAAATATTAACAGCAAATTACATGTGAATTATATATATATTAACAGCACAGAAACCCGTAATAAATTAAAAAGATATATACAAGTAATTGAATGTTACCACATGTATTGGTATCGCGTTAGTGTGTCAGACATTGGACATGCCTTCGATTGGAAATGTCGCTGTTACATAGCTCATAACAACTATACACAGCACAAATACATGAACTAAACAAAGTAGATTGCTCATAACCTATTAAGCACTAGCATGACATCGAAACTAACACATAAACGCATGTATCAACGTCGTGTCGGTTTCAGACGCCTAGACAAATCAAACACCAGACACACCTTCAATTACAAACATTTCGGTTACATATCTCATAGCAACTACACAACAAAAATACATGAACTAAACATCCCATCAAATCTTTAACAAACACACAGAAAGTGGATTGTACATAACCTATAATGCCTATAATGTACAAACACTGACACAGACACCATACACAACACTAATACACACCGCTACATAGATACAATCTAAGTGATTGAGTGTAACCACACATATCGTGCCAGTGAGTTGGACACACTGCTACATAGCTCATAACAACTACACAAATACATTAACTATCCAGTAATTCATAATAAACACACAATCAAAACAAACACACACACACACACACCACTACATGCTAACATGAACAATCTACACATAAAGACATTCTATCATTCTTACTAAGCAAAACAACATATGAAAATTCAAAATAACACACCACACTCCAAAAGGGTAACCTCAAAAACAAATATTTTTCAGAAAAAATGCAACGGATCCAAAAACAAAAAGCATTATGCGATACCCTTTTGGAGAAAAAACAGGATTACAAAGAGAAAGAGAAAAGGTGGAATTTTAATACCAAATCATTTGTTGCAGCGTGAGAGAAGGTTCATGAAAATGGAATGATTTGAAGAGGATAGCGAGAAAAGAATGAACAGAGAGTGTTGTGTTGTTTCGTAACCTCCAACGTAGGATTTGGTTTACAAGCTTTGCTTTTTCCAAACGCTATTTTG
>Ga0228710_1006188_pt1 | contig 18298 bp, 10 predicted proteins | sample MedpolnodulmetaG_FD_177995 | JGI IMG/M metagenome (GOLD analysis project Ga0228710, IMG submission 177995) | Root nodule microbial communities from Medicago polymorpha collected in Santa Monica, California, United States - pink nodules | ecosystem: Host-associated > Plants > Roots > Nodule...
CAACTTACCTGTTTTATAACAATTTACGACATTCAATTTTTTTTTCGTCACTTTTTTCCATCCTTTTTACTCTCCTTTCTTTCTATCTCCATTTTCAGTCATACTTTCTGTACTGATTGGCTTGAGAAAAAGTTTAATAATTAAAAGTTAAAACAGAAAATAGAAAAAGAAATATTTTTCAATGCAAGGTTTATCTCTCATCTTTGTTCTTTCTGTACTATAGCTACTTTTTTGCTAATCCCAAAATGGATCCAGTTTTCAGAACATTGGCAAAAAAATTGCTAAAAAATCATGTTTCAAGAGGTGTACGTTCAAATGTTGAAAGTGTATTATCAAACAATGTAAAATGTGTGTTTTCTAACTCCCCAACCCCAAATAATATGGTTTTGTTTTCCTTCTCCATTGACCCAACAATCAACTACTCAAACCAAACAACTATAACTTTCTTTTTACAAAAATGTAGGGTGATAGATGATGCTCCAATTTAAGGTAGGAAAGACGAGAAACATTTACAAAAGTAATAAATGCATCAACGGAACTTAAATTGGAAACTTTTAGATTTAATGTCTGTCTTTTTACCACTAAATCAAACCTTTAAAGATAATCATCTTATTTAAATTTATTTTAATAAAAAAATATTTGGTTTCTCCAAAATAATGAAATATAGTACTTCATTAAACTTTGTGTCATAAAAGTAAAATAAACTTTCAAAGAATATAATCTAAATTAATTAAATGATATGAATTAATTGAGATTTGATATATTTTAGACAATTTTTTTTCTCCACCTACCACTACCAGATGGAGGAACCTACCACCACCACTACTACCAACAACAACAACAATTTAAGTTCTCTTGACTTTAACTGCTTTTTACTTCTTCTTTTCTTCTTAGACAGAAACAGCCAACATGGCATCATCATCATCAACCCCTCAAGTCATAACCTGCAAAGGTGAGTGCAGTTACCATTTCCTTTAGATGTTTTTTTTTTTATCTTTCCATATTTGTTTTGATATGTATGTATGTAGGTATGAGTATGACCATGTCCATTGTTTATGAAACAAACAAACAGCTGCAGTAGCATGGGGAGCTGGAGAGGCATTGGTGATGGAGGAAGTGGAAGTCAGTCCTCCTCAACCATTGGAGATTAGGATTAAGGTTGTTTCCACCTCTCTATGTCGTAGTGATCTTTCTGCTTGGGAAACTCATGTAAGTCTCTTATTTTATCATTATAGATTTAATTCATATACACTTTCATTGTAAAGTTTTTTTTACAATGTCAATCAATCAAAATCGTCAAATCGTTTTAAAAAAGAAGATTGACTTTAATCATAACTATTTCTAAAGTCACACATAAACGGTGTAAAATTTTATACGCTCATCAAAATTAAATTATATCATTGTATCCTCCCCTTTTTACTTTTTTTCTTGAATTTTATTATTTCCAATTAGTTGTTCCTATAGACATTGTCCTGTCCACATACAAGAATTAGTCCTTTGTGAGATGTAATTCAATACCATTATCTTTTGTTTTTCCATCTATGAGACAATGTATATACCAATCAACATTTTGGTTAACATTATTAAGGATTAACTATGGATCACCGGCACATTAGATTAAAGGTGTGTCAGACACGGACTCGACGACAATTCATATGATTACATTTAGTCATTCAATTTTCTCAAATTATTATTGATGTTAACGCTTTGGTGTTACTGTCGTGTCTGATGTCTATGTCAATACTTCATAGATTATATGGAATTAAGAAACTAACATCTAACATAAGGTGTTTTTATATGCAGGCCATATTTCCTCGCATATTTGGTCATGAAGCATCTGGGTAATCTACAATTACTGTTCTGTTGTTGGATTAATTAAACAATGAGTCGTTAGTGTTCCTTTAGTTATTTTATTTGAAGATCATAAAAAGAATTTGTCTTTTTTAGAGTTTAACAATTAGCTAGTATGAATTGAGAATTAGATCAAATACATAAAAACCAAAGCTCAGTTAGAGTGACAGTGATAAACTACGGGAATGGATTCCTTGCAATCAAAATATCACACACTACGATAGATTCGTCTGAATCATTGGATACAGATCAGACGACTCAAGTTTGAAATCCGATTTACCGAGTTTAAAATAAGAATCGTCTGATTTTCGTCCAACGATTCCAGCCTACTATCTGCAGTAAACGCGTGATATGACTGTAGGCAATCCAGGTCCGTAAAATATGTTAGGGTGCAGCTGAAGCACAGCTGAATGTTACTGATGTTAGACAGTGATGTATATGCATGAGTATGGGATTGTTGTAGCCAACTAGCCATAGTATAAATTGCGGTCTGCAAATGCAATTGCGGCACATTGGCTGCATTTTCCTGTATTTTGCTTTACTATCAAGGTTCACAACATAATCGTAACCGCAATTCAGAACCATGATTATAGCATCATAGGTATTACTTTAACCAAATTATTACAAAAGGTGTAATTTTCCATAGTAGATGTTGAATACAGTGTAACGGTTTTGCAGGATTGTTGAGAGCGTAGGGCTAGGAGTGACTGAATTCAAAGAAGGGGACCATGTGTTAACAGTTTTCATTGGAGAATGCATGTCATGCAGACTGTGCAAATCAGGAAAAACTAATATTTGTCAAGTTTTGGGATTGGAAAGAAAAGGTTTAATGCATAGTGATCAAAAGACAAGATTTACAGTAAAAGGGAAGCCTGTTTATCATTATTGTGGTGTTTCAAGTTTTAGTGAATACACAGTTGTCCATTCTGGATGTGCAGTGAAAGTCAGTCCTCATGTACCTCTTGAGAAAATATGCATTCTTAGCTGTGGGGTTTCTGCAGGTAAATATTTCCAAATGTTTATTATTAACTATAAGGAATTGAAACATAAGGTTTAAGGAAACTCCAGTAATCTCTTCGTCCATACTGAGTGTCACTTTATGTTATGTCCCGTTGTGTAAACCGTAGAGACTACTTTATTGTTATTAACTATTATGTGTTAACTATTTGCATTGTAATCTAGACCGTAGTATTTAAATACAACTTGTACTATATAATCTTTAACTGTTGCATAATAGAAAATTCCAGCAGACACTATGTTTTCGGAGATGTAGGCACAATTGGTTGAATTCTGTGATCAATCGTTGAGTTCTTGCATGTTTATTTATGTGTTTCTTTAGAGCCGAATTTGATAATTCGTGTTTATTATCTGACAAGGGCATAGAGAATTTCCATCACCTTCTAGTACTAGTTAGTTATTTCCAAGGCCATAGTTCCCAAAGTTTTGTTTCTAAATGGAGAGGATTGAAATTGTAATGTCATTGATGAATTTTCTGTTGTGTTGATTATGTGACAACTTTGCATTGTAACAATAGGTCTAGGTGCAGCATGGAATGTTGCTGATGTGACAAAAGGATCAACAGTAGTTATATTTGGTCTTGGAACTGTTGGCCTTTCTGTAAGTCCAAGTGCTCGACAACTATATCTATCTTATCTTCTGATGAAGACCTCAAAAGCACAAAGAGAATTCATATCTTAATAAATAAAATATAAATTTTGTTTGTGCTCTTTAGATCGTCATAATCTTCTCCACATATGAATGCTATAATCTTTTCTAAATCATAACTTTCTTGTTCAATAGGTTGCACAAGGGGCCAAACTAAGGGGTGCGTCTAGAATAATTGGTGTTGACAACAATCCTCAGAAGTGTGAAAATGGTAACATAATCAGTTCTCCGAATTACTCTGAATTTATTTTTAAACCTTAACACGGGTCATAATTTCTTGATTTACTATTTGTTGTTGTGTTCATGGCTATCATACAGCTAAATCTTTTGGGATTACAGAAGTTGTTGATCCGAGTTTGTACAAAGAACCTATCGTGCAGGTCGATTATTCGTCTCATAACACAATTTCTAATTTCACCTTTACAAATAATCTTGTATACTTGTAATATATGACTATCAAAAGTATATGCTGCTAGACCACAGATAGCATTGGGGTAATCCAGTGGTTTGGTTATATTATTATTTTACTTCAGCATATAAACTATGAAGACATGCACAATTGCACATAAGCTATAAATAAAATAACATTGAAACTGTTTTTGTGTTGAAAATTTCAGGTTATTAAGCGCATTACTGATGGTGGGGCAGATTTCTGTTTTGAATGTGCAGGTGACACTGATATGATAAGCACTGCATTGCAATCATGCTGTGATGTAATACTCTATATCCCTCAAGTCATGTTTTGATATTTAAAATCTAATATCATATTCAGGGTTATTTGGATTGACTTATTTGAACTTATCTACTGGGATAAGCACTTGCGAAACTGTTTGGAAGAGCTTATGGAAACAGCTTCTGACATGTCTAGAAGCTCTCCAAGATAGCTTATAAAAACAATTTATAACTTGTATGAAAACAGTTTGACTTTATTTTAGTATGTATGCTACAAGCGCTTGATTAAGTTGTTTATCCAAACAGGGTTTGACTTGAATTTCATTCTATCTTTCCTTGTTTCCAACAGGGATGGGGTTTAACTGTAACACTAGGTGTGCCAAAGGTGAAGCCTGAGTTGTCAGCTCATTATGGACTATTCCTGACAGGAAGAACTTTAAAAGGATCTTTATTTGGAGGATGGAAACCTAAAACTGATCTTCCTTCATTAGTAGAGAAGTATGTGAACAAGGTAAAGTAACAATACCTAGAATATCCTTTATCTAAGCATGATTTTATATATTTTTACTTTATGGTAACACATAACAATGTCTACTTGAAAATTAACAAAGGGAGTGTTTATTGAAAATTAAAAATATTGACTAACATTATGATAAATAAATATGCAGGAAATCCAGATTGATGACTACATAACACACAATTTGTCATTTGATGAAATTAACAAAGCTTTCAATCTCATGAAAGAAGGAAAGTGTCTTCGTTGTGTTATCCACATGCCAAGATGATTCCTTTGGCTTGTTATTTTCATGGAAGGGGAAAATTACTGAAGTAACTAATTAACTATAAACTTTGGGGTTGCTATCTGCACCCCCACTATTTTTTGTGCTCCTTTCTCCTTGATATTTTTTCCAAAATATTTGGTGTTTGTGAATTGGATTATGGAACCCCTCCCCAATCCCGATCCCCTTCCCTCCGGCTTCCCCCTCATACTTCTTTTAACAGTTGGTGTATAAAAAAAAAAGTGTGCATGCAAATACCAAATAGCAGCCTTCATAATTGTGTTTTGATTCCCATTCAAAATATAATTGGAATAACTTGACCTTCCAGATATGGTGTCTTGGTCCTTTTTTCGGTTTATCGATGTTTAGGTTGGGAAAACTATCAGCCTGAAAATAACTTATGGTATTTTAATACAATAAATAAACAAGCTATATGTTAAATACATCATATATTTATCCATGCCTGACAAGTAACATAAGGATCAGTAGTTAACATCTTCCTTTGATTAATACAATTAGTAATATTTAGTTTGAATTGCCTCAATTCAGTCTCATTGGACTTGAAAATAATTAGGCTTTATATATAGAAGAGATGCAGCAAACAAGTAACAAAACTATATTCAAAAGTATATGCCACTCACTCAACCCACCCACCTCCCAAAATTTTGTTCACATTTGAGCCAAATAAGAAATATGTACACAGAGCAGCAACATTACAACAGTATCCCCACCATTCTTCACTTCAAAAAAGGGAGTAATTATCTCAACAAAAGATAAGAGAGTAAAAGCACTCTGTATTTATGGCAGACAAAATTTGGAAAGGGTCCACTTTGAAGTGGTTGAAGCACCGTCCCCACCAACAACTTCAATGGAGGCTCCTCCAGAAAAGCGTCACCAGTTGCAGGTGCAGTAGCATCATTCATTGCCATGTCCTATGCACTCAAAATCACGAGAAAGAGGTTTCTTTTGTAAGAGCACATGTTGGTCACCAAGCTTGCTTGTGCTAGTCTTCAAGCCAAAAAAATGATCCGAGTGAGATGCTTAATTTTGACAGAGCAATGTATGCAGAGTTTGATGTGAAGATCAGAGTAAAATAACCTAACAAGAATATTGGTATTTACTATGAGGGAGGGGAAAGGTTGATGTGAAATAAAAAAAACATTGAGCCTTTTCAGTGGTTGTTGCCTCAATTCTACCAAAGTCTTCAGAACAAAACAGTGCTTGGTACATAATCATAAAATGCAGTTATTAAACTAGGAAAAACTTTCACCTCCCTACAAATAATTACTATACCTCCATTAAACTAAACACACACTCAACAGTTGCCAATCTTATACAATTGAAGTTTGATAAATGGCAATGACAAACCCATAAAATTGAAATTAGATTTTATTACCTTAGTTTCTAGTGTGCGAAAGCTGTGATAGTAGTTGTCATGAATGCATGTAATTTAACTAATCACCGGTCAAGGCCCTTGGTCTATGTTCAATACTAGAGAGGGACATCCCCGTTTGTGAAACTGCTCTGACGAACGCCATATTTGCCGTCAAAGTCGGAGCACGATAATAGTCACCAGTGCCAAAGACAATCTTGTTTTTTAATGCCAGCTTCCTAGTTGTTGGGAGGCCCATCATTCGTTCTGAAGGAGTATCAGGAACAACCCTGTGGTGATCCTCCAGTTTGTCAGTGCAAAATGTTGCAAATATTATTTTACATATCGGAAACTTTGGAGAGAAAAAACATCAACAGAGAAACTATGTCAAGAATGAACATACAAGATTAGGTTAAAAAAACAATAAATGCTATTGTAGGACCGAGTTTAGCAAAAGATGTCGATCGTGGATCACGGAAAGTAGCAGCTGTTCGAATTCTGCTCAGCTACAGTACTATTACGGCCGCTATTTGAAAATACTTTGTGCTAAATAGCATATCGCAGAAAATAGCAAATTTGTTCATATTCCGCTATGCTACAATGCTATTATGGCTGCTATTTGAAAATACTTAGCTAAATAGCATATCGCAGAACAATAGCAATTTGTTCAAATTCCACTATGCTACTTGTCGATGGTGGAAGGCCAAAAATCTGCCATATAAACACGCCATTGTGGCCTATGGATCCGCCATAGCGCGAATCCCTTTACAAATTGACTATGGCAGTTGTCAAAAAATTCATCATGTCATTCTGCCCTGGCCACCATTTAACAACACTGCTATGCTGTAGTGCCGCTATTGACAACACTGCTCTCCTAATCATAATAAATTGAGTAATGCTAAGGACACTCTCTTTTCAACACTTTCTCTAACACTCACTCTCTTATTGGATGAAACTAACTTATGTCCCACCACTTTAATTGGAACCCATTTTCAATGTGTGAGACCCACCTTGATTTAAACCAATAATGAAGTGAGTGTTTGGGAGAGTGTTGGAAAGAGAGTGTTCCTAGCACTACTCTAATAAATTATCTACTTGGAATCTAAAATGTGTCTTTATTGGGTATTCCTGACTCCCGAGTCTAGAAGGGATGTCACCGCTATTCTCCTATTATACATTGTTTTTAAATGTTTGCCGATGTTACAATATTTGAGGAAACATCATTCTTTGAGCCAAGTTTTCATACAAACACTGTCAAAAAAATCCTTCCCCTTTTTTATTTTTTACACATAAACCTAAGTGGTCCAAATAGAGAAAGAATAGGGAATTAAACTCACCTGAGAAAATTTATTAACTTGTCAGCTCTAAGTTTCTCATTGGGTCCTCCACACATCAGTACCAACTCCTTAAATTCTGAAAGAACACTCTCACAAATTATGCCAAGCTTCCCACATAGGACTTTACCGAACTCCACATGGATTGGATTTTGAAGTTCAGACATTATCTAGCGCAAAAATTGAGGAAAGCTTTTGTCAATTCACTTGATGCTGATAAAAACTACATGCAATGCAAATATTGAATTTGCATAGTTAACTTAAACACCATATAACTTAGGGTTCGTAAACTGGTTCATAGGAAGGACAAATGATCAATAAAGTAACTGGAGATTACTAAATATGTGTATTTTTTGTGCCTGTCACTATGGATGGAGATGTGAGTAAATTCATGATCAAAAGTTCATCAATTTAATAAACTTTGGTAACAAAATATGAATGACGGGGTGATGAGTATGGTGATAAAAAAATGGAATTCACAAAGACAACTTTGCATTTCCCTGAAGTCCAAATGTTAAACTAAGAATCATTTCAAAAATCAAAACTGGATCATTGGGTCTTCATATTTTGAAAGTTTTGATGTTTAAGATAAACAAACCTGTGTCACAATAAAATAATGATTGTTTCGAGAATAATTGGAATGTTTCATGACCATGCAGGTGCAAGCATGCAAAAAATCAAAAACACAAAGCAGGTGGCAAAAATATCGATAACTCACTTGACCAATCACAAAGTCAAAGTTTCCCTTAAACCGCTGTCTCAGTTCAATTTCTGGAGTGGCCAAAAGTTTATTTGTTCCACCGTTACTAATTCCTGATACAAAAGCTATCAAAGCTGTTGTATCGAAATTTAGCAGATAACTCCCATCTAAAAGATCTCTAGGCTCAGTCGATTCAGAATTTGAATCGTCCAGCGAGCTTAGTTTCATTCTCGTAATAACGGAACAGAAAGTATCACCCAACTTTGTTTCAATACCCTCTTGTATTAGCTGCGGTCTAGTTTCAGCTTTATCTATTGAACAATCAAGTTGAGACGAACCCCCATTAATGGTATTTTTGTCCAAAAGATGCAGCCGTGTTTCAGCATTTCGTAATGAAATCTCTACTTTAGAAGAATCCACAGTCGAACCTTCAATATTACATTCCGAATTTGGAACAACATCCTTGTCACCAGCAGGGTTGATTTCAAGGACACGTGCATCTCTATACGATCTCGCGATAACATTTATCCAGTCACCTTCTGTTTCTTCCAACATGTTTGAACTGAAAACCGAAAACTCCAACCGGATTTCAGATGCCCCGAATTCATCCCGGAGTTTGTCATAAACATTGCTTGAGATCCCATTGGCGAAGAAAATAATAACTGAGGACGGTCTTAAGGTTAAGTTGGATTGGGCAGCAGCAAGTACTTGCTGAATACGTAGCTTCAAACCCTTACTTTTGTGACACTCATTCCATGAAATGTACTTTGGATTCCTATCAGATACTATAATCCACACAGGCTTCCCATTGAGGATACACACCACATCAACATGGATATCTTTAAGAGAAGAACTGTGTCTCTCTTCACGACTAACTGAAGGCGATAGTGGGATTGATTTGCAAACTCTAGAAACTCCACTTATGAAAGGCTGCTGTAGAATATGTACAACTGCTTCCAGGTGCCCAATGTTGACACTATTATTATCACATAAACAGAAGCTCTCGTAAATTACGAAGTACTGAAGAAAGCGTCAATAGTTACATTCAAGAAGAGGTGAAAAACGATTCAAACACAAGAAGACAAACATGTTTGAACCTTTCCATTTTCACTTTAAAAATAAAATAGAACAAAATAAAAGACACTACATCAAAGTGAAGATCCAACAAAATTTTCAAGTCATAAACAAAACAATGCTATTGTAACTTGAAAATGCTTCATTAGAGTACAAAGTTAAGTTATACAACTTGGAAATAACATGGCATGATATTCTAAATTGATAATATTATTCTTAGCAAGGGATTCAAATTTAACAAAGTAGAATTAGCAAATCCCCAAATTAGTCTCTGAGATTGTAGAACGCTGGTAAGTCCGTCGTTGAAGACAAATTTGACAAAAACACCCCTAAATTTGTTAATTGGTGGTTAGTTGATTCTAGATATACCCTTATGTAGGAAAATATTTCAAACTAGTCTTCAAATTGAATACTTAAAATCAAATTGATCTCTGAAACTTATTTATGGCCATAAAATTTGTCCTTGTATTTGTTAACTAAAACCAATGTCGTCAATTGCAGGTCATGGAAACTAGTGGTTTGTTCAAATTCCGTTGCCCTACGGGACTAGAGTGCTACTTTAGCCTCTATTTGACAATACTTTGTACTAAATCGCGTATTGCAGCACAATAATGATTTGTTCAAATTCAACTATACTATATCATAGCTACAACCACTATTTGACAATGTGGGATACCATGAGAGAAACACTCAACTCAACTAAAATGAGTCACCGACAATTTACAATTTTGAAAACGAGAATTGGTCACAATTTGTCTTAGTTTGAAAACTCAAAATCATTATAACAAGAATATCCACCAATGAAAACATGATTTAAAAACAGAGATTAACTTCTACACACTAACAGAGTAAAAAAAGAAGTTTAAATTTAATTTGTCTACACTGACAGTGTAAAACTTTATTACACATGCATCCAATCAATCAAATGACACCACGTGAATATTTGTGAAGAAATGTTAGGAGCTACTAACATGTAAACTATGAAGCATTGAGAAAAGAGTGAAACCTGAGAGGGGAAGAAGAAGAAGAAGAAGAGGAGAGAAAAGCGAGGTCGGCACGTGCCAATTTGAGGAGGGTTCGTTTGCAGGAGTGAGTGATGTTTGAAGAAGATGGCAATTGTTGAATTGAATCAATCACGCACATGCATCTTTGCTTTGCTACTTCAACTTGCGCTATCCTCCTATGCTCCTCTTTCTCCATTCTTGTTACTACTCCAATTTCTTAGTCCCTTTTATTTTTTAATAATTATTTTTTTAAAAAAATTAATTTTATGATTTTAATTATTTTCGACAAGATATGTTTGTCCCTCATTTTTTTTAAGTTTCTTTGAATTTTTTTTCCAAATAGTTTAATAGTTATATTTACACATAAAATGAGAATTTCAAAGATATAGTCACCAACTAAGTTATAGTCACTTACAGGATAATTTCAATTTAAATTTATGTTATATAAAAAGAATTTAATTAATGTACACTGTCAATTAATAAATATGAAGACACATATAAGTTGTTATATTCATTGATTGATATGGCAACACATCGTTATATATATGTGTAAAATAATTGAACACCGGTAAATTTTATACTAATTAAACTATAAAAAATTGAACTTATGTGAATTTTTAATCTATGCGGTGTAAGTAGAAGACACTTTGTTCCTTTTTTTAAAACAAAATAAGAATGAAGTGATTGTGTATATTTTCCGGTTCTATGAGCATCACTAATCAAAATACCTTAATTTTTAAGTGGTACTTTGAAAATAAGGTCGGATGGTCATCACACGCCACCATCCAAAAAAGTGAGTACGACTTTTGAGCATTACTGTCGGATCGGAGACATACTATTTGAGTAAGCTCTCTGATCGTTGGGTTGAATCCTCTTAAAAGTGATTCTGACCTTCAGCCTAACATAAAGGCGCCAAGAGAAAAATTCAAGTCATGGATCGTTCATTGTTGTCGAATCGAGAAGTACACATTATTCTAGTTATCCCTCTAGTTGGCGGGTCGAGGCTTAACAAAAGCAAGCGAGACCTCTGGCCTAACCTGAATGCGATAAGGAAAAATCTAAGTCATGGGCCGAGCATTACTATAAGACCGAAATGGATAAACTATCCGAGTAGTCCCTTTGGGTGATACATCTAATGCACTTGGGTTTCTTATATCCGATGTAGTGGTGTCCAAAGCAAGTCAAGTTTGTTTCTTCTTTTTTTTTATAGATGACAAACTTTTGTACTCTTTCATCCTCGACAGAGATTGGATACATACTAGTGAATGTGTAGTTTATACACTTCACCAAAGGCTCATGTTTTTGGTAGGCAATAGAGTTGAAAATGTGGAAGCTGACAAGAATCATCTTTCAAATGAATTCAAGATGTTCAAAGCTCAATTCCACTCGCTTCACGTACCTTCAATCATTGTTCTTGAGAATATGAAGAGGGAGCACTAGAAGCCTACAATCTCCCAAATAAAGGTTTCCAACTAAACACCCAGGCCGATCTACGACCTTTTGATGAAGTTCTTATCCAATAGCTTGCCACCAAAATTACAAGACCTGCTAGGTCAACTAGAAAGGTATGAAGTCGAACCTAGGGAGTTTGATGCCATGCTAACCGGAGAGGAAGGTGAAAACGAACTACAAGAGCAACAATAACTAATGACTTTGGCAAATGATATTTGTTTTCAGGCAGCCAAATTATTAGTTTTAACAAACTTCATTGAGAACACGGATGGTTGCCTCCATACGTAAGTTGAAGTAGAACATGTTTGTTACATTTTCTCATCTTATAACAAGTCAACGTGCAAACATAGAGATTTTCAAATTAGTGAATGTCTTATTTATTTCAGTTAACCCTCTAATTCTCGGGTTAAAAATTCTGATAATCTGGAGTTCGATAGAAAATAAGTAAAGTTTGATCGATAATTAGTAATCTAGATTAAATGAAGTATTTACCTCACTCATTAGCAAAGGCCTTAATTTACTTCAAATTAGTAGTGTTACTGTCCTAGCACATACAACTAATACTATGATCTACATTCCACTATTTCAAATTATAATTCTTATCTGCAATCAATGAAAGTGAAACTCAACAAATTGTCAAGGATGATGATGTTGATACAATGATTCAAGCACTAGGGACATCTAGATTCTCTGGTGCTAAGCTTTCAAACGGGGTTAACATTGCTACTGTCAAGGCTAGAATGAATGGTGATAAAGCTGCGAGCATGGCCTTTTACAAGGTATGCATAGGACAAGATCATAATGGGAAGGAGACACAAACCATTCAACTATTGGCAATGGTTATTGAGAGGAATAAGACCGTGTATCAGCCGTAAACAGATGCTTGATGATTCTGAGCTCAGAAGCGGAGCTTCTTATTGAGAAATAGGTAAAGCAATTGCTGGAAAAGGCTTATAGGCTATATCAATGCAAAAGCTATTTTGACTTCACATGATGATGAACTTCATGCATTGACAAAAATACTCTTATGGATAACGAGACCCTCACGGATACATAGGGAAATGTTAAATGTTTCGAAACGAATACACCCAAAATACAGAAAGGAGTGATGTGCGCGTTTTTTATTCTCTCTCATGCATAGTAAGTAGTAAAGTAACCAATCCAGCTTTGCTCAATCTGTTTTTCATATCGATTTCATACAAACACCATTACTGTAATAACAATCATTGGATATGTAAATATAAATTATTTCTTAAAATAGTAATATATTTAACAGTAAATGGAAGATACCTTATAATGCTGAAAGTACTGAAAACAAAAGAGAAAACTAAATGCATGTAAATTTGACAAGTTCAAGAGGTCACCATTGGTGCCAAATTGATGTGCCAAAAATGATTGAACCAGACAACATCAAATAATAATGTAGAAACATAAATTTAATATAATACATTTTCATTAAACTATCCGGACCGATGGCTTCATTCCAAATTCCAAGCTCTTGGAATATTAATCCAGAGCTTCAAGACCTTTAAATGACAATAAATTGTTCATGTCTTCTGCACCAGGATTGAATCCTTGCAGCAGGCACCATTGCTTTCGCCAAACCTAAAATTCATGACAATTGTTAGGATAAATTTTCAGAGATGAAGCAAAACAAATTTGTAAGCAAATAAAAAAAGTAATGACAAGAAAGAGAAAATCAAGACCATATTATTGGCTTCAAAGAGAAAAACAGTGGACAATCGATACGGAAGTGATTGCGTTTCTGCTACTATGATAAAAAGAAGAGGGAAAAACAAGAAAAGAAAGAACATAAATCCTTGAAAGCAAAGAGAGCAGAGAACATTAGGAGGAAAATAAAAATAAAAGCAAAGAATGCATCAAGGATGCTCAACCTTCATACACATTTGAAAAATGGTAAACTCTATAAAAATCACCATTTACAGAACACTAGAGAGAGGCCATAAAACAAAACTACTACTTCTACTACTACCGATATACTACTCATATTGAGGGAGAAATTTTCTTCACCCTTCACTTTTTTTTCTTTTTTTTTATAGATCTGTCATTGCTTGTGGTCTACTAAGTCGCCATAGCACTTATGGGGGAAATGACTTGGACCGACAAGCTATTTGCAATGAATCCAATCGAATATCGCTATCCAAAATGGTGGATGGTGGCTCCTAAAGGAAAGCCAAAAATCTGCCATATAAATATGCAGATGGCGTTGTAGACTATGGAAAAAGCACATAGCATATGATGGAAATAATACACAGACACACACGAGCACACACACACAAATTATCAAAGAGGGCATAACAAACAGAGAAGTGAAAACCACTTAACAAATATCAAAGAGAATGTAACAATGACTCAGAACAGGGAGGAATAGAAAGAGAAGAAAGAGATTAAGAGAATAAAGAGAAAATGGAGGAAAAGGAGAATGATAGAAGATGAAAGATCAGATGAAGAGGTGTTACCAAAGAAACCAAGACACAGGAACATAGAGGTTACCTGAGAAAACCAAAACATTCATTTTCCAAAGATGAATGGTTACTCGGGAATGGTCTCCTATATATGCAAGAGAGATGGTGGAGGTGTATAGTTAAATGGATCTTGATCCACTGTCGGGTTTGTATATGTAGAAAACATGAACGCATATAGCGTGAGCAAAGCATCTTTAGTGTTCCGATGTTTGGACCACATTCAAAGCATGATGAGTGGGGTCTGAACTGTCAAAGAATCTTAAATTTTATTCTTCAAACAAAATAGAAAAATAGTAACCAATGGTTATTAAATCGAGATGCAAATTGTGCATTGGCAGACCTACTTTCCGAATCATGAACCGAATCTTATTATGAATTGTATGATACATTAACAATACAAGTATAACATTTTTAAGTATAAACAAGTGTCATAGCATAATTATATGCTAAAAAATCATCTACTAAATTCAAAATAATTCAAGATTCGAGTCATAAATCGAATGACAAAATGAAAGTGCTTGGCTACACGAAATTGGCTCGCTACACTAACTTTAGGTTGTCATTGAAATAAATTGGGATTCATCATAATGAATCAATATTCATTATAATGTGTCGGAACTAACCCACTTGGGTTGGTCTGATGGTGTTGGCTTGGGAACTTGGAGTGTGCTCCTCTTAAAGTCTTAGGTTAGATTCTCCCTAGTGCCAATTTCGGTGGGCTAGTTTGGATTCTTAAAAAAAAAAATGTAGCGGAACTCAAAATGAGATTCATGTTCGAAATAGATACACACTAGAGATTCATATCAATTGAATTTAGCATTCCATCTAATTGAGATATGACTTGCATGTATCGTAAGATACTGATAACCGCCCTAGGAAATAGATAGCCATTGGTAACTGTTGCTTTTTACACAATATCCGCACAGTCACTGCCAAAACTACATTGGCAAAAAGCAACCGCCCTAGGCTTCCACGAGAAACCAGCAACTCTATAGCCATTATATGGCTTTTTCCTGGAAAACCATTGCACCATACCACCATGGCAGCCACTTAACAACACTACTATCATTGAGTTCAAAAGAACCTTTTGACTTCCAAATCGCTTTATTGAGAATAAAATCAGGTATGCGTAAGAAAATGAGAGAAGCATTTACAAAAAAACACTCCATATGAACTCAAGATAGAAATTCCCATCTCTAAACTAACAGAAAGATGAAAAGAATATAATGAAACCAGGAGGTATTTCTAGCTTATCGGTTTAAAAATGCATAAGAGAATATCTGAAGAGTTCAAAACTGGAGAATCTTGAAAAGAATGCTATTAATGATAATGCAACAAGGCGTAGCATTAAGGATAATTCACTGATGCAATAAGGATAATTCACATTTAGGAAACTATTGGTCTATATAATTCAGAAAGATTAAAAAAGTAAGTAGTTTATGACAAAATCAAAGTAAGTACTTTCCATTTCAAAATTCGTTGTGTATGTGTGCACGCACCTATTCGCTGTAATCCACATAAGACTACAAATATCCAATAGTCTAGGCTAAAATGGCATCTAATTCCCATATTATTGGTCAGGACTTATAACCAAATGGCTTTAGGGTGGGTGGAACAGAGTTATCAGTAGCAGCAGATTTATTGGTGAAGGCTTGTCCTAATTTCATGTTTTTGGAACCAATTTCTTGGTTTAGTAGAAGTGAAGACTTGCTCTAGTTGAACAATCACCATTACACTATTGCCTTAATAGCTTGTCAGTATAATTTTAAAAGAGATAGCAAAATCAGTATAAATAAGTATATGCAATCTTCAAAGACTGTAAGCTTCCTTCCAAGTGTTATTCACCAAGTAACCAATTTCTAACATCTTAAACAAAATCATATACATAGTAAAAGATAACAAATGGGGAAAAAGAGGATTCATGAAAACTTTAGTTTTAGTGGGCCCCATGACTCGTAGCATTATCAATACACCTTGTATGCTTGCAAAACAAAGTAACATATTTACAAATTACCTCTATTCCCATCAACTCTCTCACAGACAACTCTACAGACACATAACTCTCCTCATAGGCAACATGATGAATGAATCACTAAGATAAAGAGACACATCAATTAATTTCCTAAGAACTACTCATGTGAGTTTCTTACATCACAAAAGTTGAAGTAACCCTTCACTGGGGTTTTAAACAAAAGGTCCGAAAACGCAAGCTAGGCTGCGGCATAATGTTTTTTTTTATGTTGCCTAAACCATAATGCAACAGCAAGTAGGCTACATCGGCTACAATATCAGAGATCACGACGGGACCACCAAAACATAAAACCCTATTTGACCGCGGCGTAAAGGTTTTTGACGTCGCCAAAACCACAACATGACCACAATTAGGCTACGTCGGCTGCATTTGAACACAATTTTTTTGTAATTGATAGTTTGTGACGCGCCCACCATCCCTTGAAATCACGATCTGGGCCGTGACATAAAAGATTTTGGTGTTGCTGAAACCACAATGCTGCCGTGATTAGTCTAAATCGGCCACATTTGATCACAATTGCCTACAATATCAGATATACCACCATAACTTAAAACTATTTGAACCCACTTGGGTTGGCTTTGTGGTATTTACTTGGGACTTAGGAGTGTACTCCTCCTCAAGGTCTCAGGTTCGATTCTCCCTGGTGCCAGTTTGAGTGGACTAATTTAACTTCTTCAAAAAAAAAAAAAAAAACTTAAAACTATTTGACCACGACTTAAAGTTTTTTAAGGTTGCTGAAACCACAATGCGGCTGCAATTAGGCTACATCGGTCGCAATTGATCACAATTCTCCACAATCTTAGAGATGCGCGACCATCACTTAAAACCCTATTTAAAACCCGATTTGACCGCAATCATTATCACAACGGCTATTTAAAACCCTGCCCCCACCACCATCATCACTTAACTAATCAAAGAAATAACCAACGAATAAAAAAAAAAAAAAAATCTTTAGCCAAAAAATTTGCATGGTCTAGCAACAACATTGAGCAAATAAAGATAACCAAACCAATCAAATGAGAACTACTAACATATTGAAAATCAAATGTGCATAAAAAGCTCTAAATACTGAAAGGTTTTAGCACAAACAAAAACAAAACCCTGTGACTATGAGTGAGTGAGTGAGTGTGAGAAATACAGAAAATGGGTAAGAAGGAGAAGGGTAAAAAAGGTACCTTTTTGAAGCAGAGAAACATGAAATGAGAAGTTGGGTAAGGAAAATGCCATGGCAGATTGGTAAATTGGTTCGGACAGAGAGAGTGAGAGGAGAAAGGAGGGAAATTTGGAAGCTGGGTGAAGCTGAATGTGTGTGTTATGTTCTTTCATATTCTTTTTTAATTATTATTACTATTATTAATTATTTTTTGAGGGACTATTATTAATATTAATATATTTTTTTTAGAGGACTATTATTATATAATTATTTTTTGACCAAGGACTATTATATTATTATTATCAAGAAAAAATGATCAGAAAATAGTCATTTTGGCTTCTGAATGTGAATGAGTAGTCACAACAATCCATCAATGTATCAAAATTCCAAAATAATATCTTCTCATATTTCGTTAATCAAAATAGTTTCTGACATTAAAATAATCTATCAATGTTGACCTTAACTTTTTTATATATATGACACTAAGTAGGTAAGTACTTATAACGAGTAATATGACAATAAGTAAATATATTAAGGAACTAATGTGACAATATTAACAAAATATTTTAACATAAATAGCTATTTTGATTAAGATAGTGCACAATCAAATACCATTTTAAAATATATTTAGAGATTATTAATGCTACTCGTTACACATGTTGATATCAAAATATCAAAATGACTATTACCCAAAATGATAATTAGTGCTCTGGAGGACATATTT
>Ga0228710_1006189_pt1 | contig 18295 bp, 16 predicted proteins | sample MedpolnodulmetaG_FD_177995 | JGI IMG/M metagenome (GOLD analysis project Ga0228710, IMG submission 177995) | Root nodule microbial communities from Medicago polymorpha collected in Santa Monica, California, United States - pink nodules | ecosystem: Host-associated > Plants > Roots > Nodule...
AAAAAAAGAGGAAACAAAAAAAAAAAAAAAGAATGAGGTAAATAATAAAAAGAGTTTAACAAAAAAACAAAAATTAAAATTGATTTAAAAATTTAAATAAGAGATGGAAATTAAAATTAAAAACAAAAATAAAATAAAGAGAGAGGGCTCGACTTGGAACCAAAAAATGAAGTATTTTAAAATACCTCTCTGCCGAAATTTCCACTGAAACATCAGAGTCCAGTCAGGGTCAAGCGACACGTGTCAGTGGTATCTTAGGTCAAAAATTGGGGTATGACAATCAGCCTTCCATCCGCACCACCTATGTGCTTGGTTTTTCGGCGGAAGCTTAGGCTGTTTCTTTGGAGTGCACAGTTATGTCTGATTGCTTCGCCGATGGTCGATGGATTTTCATGCGTCGGTGGTCGCTGATCTTCATCTGAGTTCGCAAATGGATGGAGATTATTGGGTCGGTCGCCAACGTCGTTGCGAAGGTTCTGATGTGTTGCTCCGAGCTTCTTTTGGTGTTCGCCGTTTTCTTTTTTTGTTTTCTTTTGTGGTATGTTTTCTTTTCAGGAAGATGAAGCTGGTGGAGGTTTGATCCGGATCTTGATTTGTTGTTAATCTTAAATCTGGATTTTCTAGATTTAAGATGTGGTTTCAAAAAGTTTTGTTTCATCTGTGGTGGATTTGATTCGCCAGTTGTTGCTCGAAAGAGTTTGGTGTGTAGTCGGTCTGTGTTGGCGGTGGTAGACATTAACGTATCTTCAAAACCGGTTAATCCGTCGCGGTTGTATGTCGTAGATGGACTGAGTTTCGTCGCTTGTTCATCGATATGGACTTCGATAGGTTTGATTTGGCCCAAAAGGGCACTTTGGCTTGCTGATGTTTTAGGGATATGTTGAATCTTGGATCGTCTCTGTGTTGGCAGACGATTCATACGCCTACCTAGATACTCTAAACATTCACTCTGTGTTTTTTTGCAGTTTAGTTTCGTATCCACACGTGAGTTCGTTGGGCTGTCTGCAGTAGTGTTGTTTAGAGTTGTTTTCCCTTACCACTTTTGTATTGAATTCTTGTATCACCCATTTGGGTTTGAGTCTGTGGTTATCTAGGTCAGGTTCATGTCCTCCCAATCTTGTACTTCCTTTTTATTTTAATTAAATTTCTCCTTTTCATAAAAAAAAAAAAAAATTCTTAAATAATTTGTTACTAGACCATTAAGTTTTTAAATAATTCATAATTGAGTTCTTGTGGATAATTTTTGTTTCTTTTTGGTAAAAAATAGTGAATAGTTGATAAACTAACTTATAGTGGATGAACTATCTATTGAACTGTCTTATAAGTAAGAAATGACATTAAAAATATTTATTTAATTGATATTTAATTCTTTTCAATTAAAATCACAGGAGTAAATTGAATTAAAAAATGATAAGTTATAAACTGCTAAAATCACCTTATCAAAAGATGTTATAAACTAGTAAAAATAAGTTATAAGTTAGTGAGAAAGTGACGATTACCAAACTGTTCTTTTCTAGCCAAATGAGCTTAAAAGACATAAGGTATAAGCTATAAACACGCATCGACAATGAGTAAATACAATATTAAATATATAACAAGATCAATTCATATTCTCAACGTTTTAAAATTTTGGATGAAGATATAACATCTCCCTCTCATACTCTCTGAAACCGTTGATGAATTGTTGCTCTAAGCACCTAGACTTCCCAACAAGGGTGTGGTTAGCAAAACGTATCACACGACAAAATACTTAACAGCCCATCAAATAAGTGGACTAAACTTTTGGAGTGGCCCATGTTGAAAACCCAACGAAAAATTTCACTAATAACTAAATTACACATATACCCTTGTGAATTTAGCAATATTCCAGATTGGAAAGGTATAACAGATAACGCATCATCTGATTGAAGAAGATAGTAACCATAGCAAGCAAGGTGGTTAGATAGTTTTATTTCCTTCAACTTGAATAAATGGCTACGCTTAACTTTGGCTTAGCCACAACAAGAAGTTTGAATGCTACTTCTGGTTTTCGAACTATAACCAAATCATGGAACAGAGGCAAATCCACAATTGTGTGTATTGGTCCAGGTCCTATTGGTCCTGTTGATTGGGTAACTTAACTAAACTTCAACTTTAACTAACTAACTAACTATTTGTTTGTTGATTGAAAATTTTGATTGATGTAGGACCCAGAAGGTGTACTAGGCCGGCCGAATACTGGCCACCTTGCAAGGCTTGAGTTTAAGAGACGGCTTGAGAAAGATTCTGATGCTCGCGAAGCCTTCGAGCGTCAAGTTCGTGAAGAGAAAGAACGTCGTCGAGCCCTTCGCGATGTTAGTTAACTTTATTTTGATACTTAAATGTGTGAGACGTTATCACAATAGTCAAAATTTTATAAACATTCATAAATGTGTGTTTTTTTAGTCATTTTGGGATTTGACTGTAACAGAAGTTTAGTCATTAAATGTGTTTGTAATTTCAATACTTTCAGGGACTATAGTAACATTGCCTTGAATATTTAGAGATCAAAATGACTATTACACTAATTTAGTCCGTAGATGTATGACTATAAAGTATATATAATCCATCATGCTATAAAGATTGCACTAGTTCTGTTAGAAACTAAAATGACAAATTTTCATATAATTTGGAGATTAAATTGGAGAGGGCGTGAAACTTTGGAGACTAAATTGATTGTTTATTCATTTCTTGAATGATTATTTCTTTGTAGCCTTTTTTATTTTATGACGGTTCAATGCTTTAATATGTTATTTTTCATTTGCTTAGTCTCGTGATGTTCCGGATACTCCACAAGACATCATTGAATACTTACTTGACACTGAAGCTCAGGAGATTGAATTTGAGATTGCAAGAATGAGACCACGGTTCGTAGTACTTTTCAAATTAATGAAATTCATCTTTATATTCTGTTGTGATTGAGTACTTGTTTTATCAATGCACTGTGATCGACTCTCAAGTTCTGCAGATTAAACGATGAATTCTTTTTGGCATTAAAATCCGAGTTAGGACAGCTTCGATTTGCTGTTAACAAAACACAGGTATCTGACTCTTTTTGTTGGTTATTTCATCGAATAAATTATTCTAGTGTCTGGTCCTTTTTACAATGATGATTTCTGCAGCTTACAGAGGATAGATTGACTGAGCTGGAGGCTCTAGAGAAGGCCATACAAGAAGGAACAGGTTTGTGAAAATGGAATCCGAATAGAGTGAATCGCCAATTTAGTTCATGAAATTGTAGGGTGCTGGTAACTTTGTCCTTGAAATTAACAAAATTTCACAATGATCTCCGGATTTGAAAATTCTCAATCACATTAGTCATGTTCAGACTATTTCGCGGTCTAAATTGACTGAGTTGGAAAGAATCATGATCAGTGATTTTCAATATCCAAGACTGTTTTGATATATTAATAATTTGAAGGATTAAATTGTCAACACCATACCATTTCAAGGACTAAATTGGCGATTTGATTAATCGGTCAATCTGAACGAGAAATAAATACTTGTCTAGAAACTACTACTATAATGCAAGCTTACTCCTTGGTCGGTTGCTCCCATTTGCTTATGCAGATGCCTATGATAAGATGCAAGCTCAGCTCATAAAAGCCAAGGAAAACCTAACCAAAATCTTGACATCAAAGGATGTCAAAGCAACTGTATGTAAATTAATGTCCACAGTTCTTTATAGTTGATATTATTGGTTTTGTACTTCTGTTCTAGTCAAACTAGGTCTGATTTATCTTCAATACAGTTGCTGGAGTTGGTTGAGCGCAACGAGATTAATCGATCATTGTTGACCCTTCTTGATGAAAACATATCTAGTGCACATGGTGCCAACCAGGTAATATCAATTTAATGATTTTTCATCTGATTACCAGAATCTGTGTGTGGAATTGTCAATTTTGAAACAGGATAATTCCAGCATCATCCAGCTATAATCTTTAACTCATTACCCTTCTTAGAGCACGGCATATTTTTGTGCCGCCGAAACTAGAAACATAAAAGTTATAAATTGCCAGATTTAATTTACTGAACATGGTTTATATTTGAACATAACAGAACTTGTGGTGCACATACTTTATTAGTCATATTGAGATTAGTGCTTATTTTCCTTGTTGCAGAAGCAAGCTGCAGAATACATGGAGAAGCTCCGTGGGGCTGTTCTCAAATACATTACAGTTTAGTGTAGATAGTATGTTTTGTTTCTTACTTTATTATCACCATTTGTGGAAAACTGTGCCGTCGATAATTGTATCAAATATGCGATATATAATACTTTCTTTGCTATGATATCATAGTAAATGAGTTGTAAATTTTGAAATACCAGTATGTATGACTAATGTATCTTTAGTTGGAAATCTGGTAAAATTGTTTTTAAAATCACAATATACACATCCTGTTAATTGAGAATTTGGTTGTTTTTGTTTTTGAGTGATTTCAATTTTTCTCCTTCATGACTTAAATGTTCTGAACATAAGCTTGATGGATGATGAATTATACTAAGTGGCAGTAGTGGGTTTACATTGACAAATTAGATAGAATGTTAAATTTTATTGAGTAAATATTTAATAATTTGGTACTAAAAGTAGTCACTTTGAGTTGTTTTGGTCTTTTTTTTTTTTGTTTTTTCATCCTTTAGATAACGTTTACCAGTAGGAGGATGTGGCTAAGCAGATTTTTTCAAGGGAAAGCAGTGCCACTTAAAACATGTCAATAAAAGTTACTTTATCTTTTAAACATGTCAAAAAAGAAGAGATATCTTCAAAAGAATACATTAACAAATTTAAAGATAACCTGCCAATATTTTCCTTTTTTAAAAACAAAGTGGGATACGGTAGCAATCCATACACAGTCACACAAAGATACAATAATACATGTTTCCCACTTCCTACAGTCTTATTTCATATAATAATACTATATATGCAAGAGGACCATATGATACAGCCATATATACATACATAGATACATATATCACTATATTGCTAGTAAACATGGCGGCTAGAGCAGGGGTATATTTGCTGGTCCTCATGAGCCTTGTCACTGCAGAATCCTCTATAACCCCATCAGAGTTCATCAAGTCCTCGTGTAGAGCTACTCGCTATCCTGTTTTATGTGTTCAATGTCTCATGGGATATGCGAGCGTGATTGGCCAAAGCGAGCGACAACTGACGACAACTGCTCTATCAGTGAGCATATCCAGGACACGATCGAGTGCATCGTTTGTAAAGAAGATATCAAAGGCAAGAGGTATCAAGCCAAGGGAGTACAGAGCCGTACAAGACTGCATAGAAAACATGGCTGACAGTTTGGACAGTCTTAGCCAATCGGTTAGGGAGTTAGGCAGTATTGGTCATGCTGTTGGAGAGGACTTCGTGTGGCACATGAGCAACGTGCAGACTTGGGTCAGTGCTGCACTTACTGATGATAACACTTGTCTTGATGGCTTTGCTGGTCCTTCCATGAATGGAATTGTTAAGGCTGCCATCAAGGACAGGGTTGTCAATGTTGCTCAAGTTACCAGCAACACACTCGCTTTGGTTAATCGCTTTGCCTCAAGCCATCGAACTGCAGAAACTCCTTAAATCGGTCGGTTGTACTTGTTCAACTGTATTGTTCAGAGTCTAGATTCGGTCTTGTGTGGTTCTCTTTAATGCATGATGTATACAAAAATTATATTTTGAGGGTGTTTGTGTAATATAGGTGTTTCTTATGGTGTATTGAAAAGGTTTCTGTATTGAAGAATGTGAAATTACTGTTTAGAATTCATCAATCTAGTTTCAGTGAACGAGTTTGTGAATCTATTGATTTCAGGATAATTGTGCAGAGTTTTTCTATATCCACTGCTAGCTTCTGCACTGTGCACTAACACCAAAGTGCTTGTTCCATCTTTTAAGACAATTGCTTGTTCACTTTTTGAGTATTTATTTTGTTACACTTCTCTTCCATCATATTTATATCTTCTGTCTCTTAAATCTAGACTTAATCAAAATACCACTTGGCATAACGACTAGATGAAAATATAACGACTAACATTTCAAATTTGTGGAGGAAAAATATGAGTCATTTAATCTTCATCTGGTTTCACATTGTAGACAATAATGATTGTCATTTTTTACAATAATATGTACCAATCTCTCTTCCTTTTTTCTTTTCTTGTTCTTCCTTCTTTATATGTACCAGTCTCTCTTCCTTTTTTATATTACAAATCACACATCCTACTTTCTCTTCCCCTGCTTCTTTATCTTATCTTTTTAGCTTTCTTCTCTGCATCTTTTACTAAAAGGTGTGAGAATCTTTCTTAGTGACATATGGTTTAAATGTTTCTAACCAAGTAACCAACATCAAATTTTGAAACATTAACTTAATCAATTGTATATGTAGCACTAGAGATTTCTAATTGTTTTGTCCCATAAGTCCTAGCTCAACTGGCAAAAATGCCGAAATTGTTAGGCTGGACGTCATGACCGGGGTTTGAACCCCGGTACCTCCACTTTCTGTGTGTGAGTTTATGATGACTTTATCATTTCGTCAATCTACCAAAAAAAAAAAAGAGATTTCTAATTGCTTTTATTGTTAAATCGCTTATTATACCGTCACTGCGTCACATGCATGGTTACCAGATATCCCCACAAAGATGCACATTACAACATAAGGTTGAATGGTTATTGAATACCCTCAAAGAGGTACATTACAAGTTACAACACTATTCTTTACTGAAAAACATTATGCCACCGAATATGAAAGCACACTTCTGTCAGAATGGCAACAGAGTGAATCTGCTTTGCTGTTATGGATCCAAACCCTCATCAAAGGATGGATTTTCTTTTCTTGTAAACAAGATCAAGTCGCGTATTATGGTTAACCAATCAAACTGATACAGGACAATTATGTACATGGATCAATTCTATTTCTAAATTGTAATGACCAATATATAGAACAATTATTACATTTCTAATTTGTAAAGAGTTTACATGAACATAGATGAATTGCATCATCATTAAGCACAATATATGATATCAAAAGGCAATTCAAACGACGATAAGTCGTACACAACTAAACAAAGACACAAAAACTAGAACAAAGTACAAGAATCAATACATCAGATATTGAATTCTTCACATTACAGATAAAAGAAGGATTTCAAGAACTGCTGAAACTAGTGACAATGGGAATGACAATGATGAGAACCAGAATAAGCAAAAGTATAATCCCAATGCACATCCACTTCCTGCTACTTTTCTGATACTGTTTAGCACCGTGAAGATTCTTTGTACCATCTTTAACATAATGAGAAGCATGAAGAACATGATGTTCAATATCATCCATTTTTTCACCTTGTGCTTCAACCATAACAGCCATATCCAAAAATATTTGATGAAGTTCCAACAAACTCTTCTCAATCTCTTTTGCTGCATCATGTCTGTCTTGAATCTCAACCACAGTTTCCAGAACCTTTCCTCTTCCATGTTCTTGTATTGCCTTCCCTAAGAAACTTTCATCATCTCCATTTGATATTATCTTCTCAATTACCTCTTCATCGGCATGTTCCCCTGTCACTGTATAATACCTTCTCCCTACTGTTTCTTTGTATTCACTCATCATTTTCTGCCTCAGCCCCTGGTGTATAACATACAAGGTTTCATAAATTGTGATGAGTGTAATGTTACAAGATACACAACATACTAAAACTAAATACCTTAGAATATGACATTATCTGAAATTAGTCTTATTTAATAAGGTCTATGAGTTTCTTACACAAATATGCATATTTTAAACCTTAAATTCAAAAAAAATTATTAATTTGAATCCAGAAAGAAAAAAAGCAGAAGAGAAATTGAAAAGGGTAACTACCTGAAACTCCATCATAAGCTCCTTGAGTTTCTTACGCAAGCCATTAGTAACAGCAATTCTAGTTCTATAAATTGCTGGTGAACCATCTTTAAGTCCAGAGAGTCTTCTATTAGCAGCATTAGCACGATCCATTTCTTCAAGTTGAGTCCTAATAAACTTGGCTTTCTTCAAAACGGTTACAATATCAGTATTAATTCTTTCCCTCAATGCTTTCAAAGCTTCAGTTTTGTGAAGACTTTTGCTCTCTTCATTTGCTTGTTCAAGCTTTGTTAGTATATCGCGAATTTCACCCATTTCTGTTCTCACTTTCTCAGCTTCTTCCAAGAACAAATTCATATCAGTTTCCAAATGGGTCAATGAAGATCTTGTTAATTCAACACCACCTTGTTTTTGAAGACCAGCTTCTAAATCAACTTCATCTTTCATAGCTGCTTTTTTTAGATCAACATAGTTGGTGAATGATTTTGTCATTAGATCATTCATTTTTGATCAATTTGGTATAAAGGGTTTTCCTGCATAGATAAAAAGAACATAAATTTGAAGGAAAATATGAAGATTAATATACAAAAATTGTGGAGTTACGAACTATAAAAAAAAATTGATTTTTTGCAATAATAGAAACATGAGATGAGAAAGATTACTTACCTTTTTGATTTTGTGAGATTTGAGAGAAGAGAAAAAAAAGGAAAGTGAAGAGAAAGAAACGCAGATTGAGAAGGAAATTTTTGAGGAATCTAGAGAGTGTTGAAGTAGATTTGAATATTGAAAGGAAGTGAAGGTTTTTATGAGTTGGGAAAATGGGTCTAACGGCTAGTTTTAGTAGAATAATGAAGTAACCGTTATTGTTTTCTGTGAATCCAACGGCTATATGTATGTTTGGGACTCAAGACAAAGGACAAGGTTTCATTGTACAAAAGTTGTTTCGGCCCATTTTGGTCTTTATTTTATTTTTCTCAGTTAAAACATTTTTTTAATCCTTGTAGTATCACGAACTTTTAAACTCCTTAAAAAAAATTAGGTATTATTAAAGTTTAATGGTAATTCTAATCATTTATAATTCTGCAGTTTATAAAAATAGGAAAAAACTTGTTATAAAATATAGATATTTTTAGTTCTCAAAATGGTCTCTATAAAATGTAAATAGGCATTTAAAGTGAATAATTTTTTTTTAGGAACTAAATTTAAAATCATAATTTAATGAGGACTGAAAATATATTTAACTATTTTTGTTTCTGTTTTTTTCCTATTGTTTTCAAAAATGAAAATACATGTGTGAACTAATTTTACGGTGACGATAAATTAAAATTATGCACACCGTAATTACTAATTACAACTTTATAACTTTATAGTAATTTATGGACTTAATTGGACTTTTGGTCCCGTAACTAAATTCTTGTTTTCATTTTGGTCTCATAACTCCTAAAATCAACGTTTCGGTCCCTTACAAAATATCTCCGATAGTCAAATTAGTCATATTCCATTAATTTTAACATCAAATGTTTAAGATGAACCGACATGGTAAATGGTCCACCATAGACCTTATTAATTTATTTAATCGTAGACCTTATTAATCTTAGACCATATTAATTATGATTCATGTGTGCTATTGTGTAAAAATACTCTCTTTAGTTATTAATTTTTTAAGTGTCGAGTGTAAAATTTGAAGCATAGATCTTAATTTAGAGTCACTTAATTTATATATTAAAAATCCATAATTGTGTTCTTTTTATACGATGTCTATTCTTGTAGTCGAAGAATGTTTTTAGGTATTGGTAAATATATGGGCATGCTTAATATGATTGGGAGGAGAAAGAAAAATCTTTTCGGGTAGAAAATTCAGGACTGGTCCTACTAACACTCATCCAAAGTTGAGTAGAGATGTAAGTAAATTCAGTTGCTCAAGTAATTCCAACTTACTGTTTGAGCATCGTTCTTCATCTAGAGTCTTGGGCGACTAATTGGAGAGAACTGGGTTTAGGTGAAAATAGTTGACCAATTTTTTACAAGTGGATACGGGGCCATTCTGCCCATGAGGAAAAAGTATGTAGGTCTGGTTGGTACAATTTTCCCTAATTATTATTGTCTGCCCTGCATTAAAACAATTTTTATGGAAAAAAATGCATTGAAATTGTTCTTATAAATTAAAAACTACAGGTATAATTAACGGTTCCTGCAACTAACAAAAATTTGATTTTTCATACAACTCACGTTTAAGTAGCAAAATAAGATTGCTTTGTGCTCTCTACTGAATTTTTTTCATGCATTTCTTCCCTTTAAATTCGTAGCTCTCTAAAACAATGTAAAGTTGCAGATGTTGATTATCGTATTCCAATTGGATTTGACTTTTTTTAACCCCCCAGCTAACGAATGAAAGAGACTAATAATTCATAGTTTAACTCGAGCTCTCTAACCGTTCATTCTTAGAATGAATTCATCAAACACTGAAGTTCAACCTCATAATTGAATTTGACAATACGATCATGCCGGAATCAGCAAAACTCCTTATCTGACTGGATTGTTCAATACTACAACAACAACAACAAAAACAAAAGAAAACCGACTCAATTGTCCAACGAGGAATATCAAAAGACGCCAGAATACTGCCTGCAACAAACACAAGACATACACACTTTTCTATTATAGCCTTCTTCATGATATCTTATTTAGAGCAACGAGCTTGATGGTTTTTTTATTATGAGCATGATATCTCTATTTTAATTTTTTGGATTATGAGCTTGATATCTCTATTACCACATTTAGATTCAACTCTCCTCATAACAAGCAGCTCGACATTGTCATATTCCACTTCCCCTGTTTTTGTTTATTCAACAGACGTCCACAACATTACACCTAACTTCAAAGTAATGAACCTTTTTTTTTGCAAAGAGAGGGGCGCATTAGGCCTACAGAGACTCGTATTGCCTGTTACTGCATTGTGCAATTAAAACGCAGTAGTACCAAACAACACAATCTAGCTCAAGTACCTCTTCTCCAATCAAAGAAAAAGATTTCTTAGATGACCAATTGAAAGCATGCACACGACATCAATTACTATGCAAAAATGAATACTTGAGTTTTTAAAAATTCTACGAATACACGAAAACAAAAACAAAAAGTCAAAATTTCCCAACTATTGTACTTCCAATCAATCTATTCCAATATCAAATCAAAGTCACAATAGGAATAATAGCCAATTGCTTTTTCGCAAGAGCTGCCATCTTCCACCAAATTTACTTCATCTGGACAATTCCGGCACTGATCAGCTTTTGGATCTTGTCCATCACACCTGGGTTCTTGGTATGTTCCTGTGCAGCCTTAGGATTTTCCTGGAAATCAACCAATACCTGCATACAAAGCCAGCCATTATAACCACGTCTATGGCACATTATACACGATGCAGCCAAGAAAAAAGCAAACCTGTCTCATAACAGGGTCTTGAAGGATGTTCTGAATCTCTGGATCTGACATTGCCTTAGCCTGAAAAATATTCAAAATACAGTATATATCATATCATATTTAAATTATAATTTCTGATTGCAAAGATTTTCCCACTATATGACAAACCTGTCTCTCCTTCAACTCTTCAGGAGTTACATCTCCACGACTGGTTCTATTAATTTGCTTCACACAACTGAAATGGATATACATGGTTAAACATGATTTGCAGCCAAAAAAGGAAACTAGAAATGTTAAACACATTGCATGGATTTTAACCAATATAATATGTACCTTCGAACCCCTTCAAGCAATTCCTGGTTGTTTGCATCATGTTTCAACCCTTCCTGATATGTTTCCAAAGCCTTTTCATATTCTTTCATGAAAAACTGAACCGCACCCTTCCGGGTGTAACCCTTGGTGAAGGTCGGATCAAGCTCAATACACTTCTCTGCATCCTTTAAACCTTCAGGCATTGCCCCCAGTTTTGTGTAACATGCAGCTCTGTTACTATAAGCCTGAAAGAAATGTAGTATTCAAACATGTTAGGATTCAGCTAGCATAACCATAAGGACCACCTGAATTCAAAGAGTATTATTACCTTAGGATTTTTCGGGTTTCTTTTTATAGACTCTGTGTAATGCTTAATAGCTTCAGGATACTTCTGCTGCTTAAAGTATTCATTCCCTGCAAGACAAGGTTTTCATACATTAACACAGTCTACAAATAAGATTGAGTCAAAACAATAATGTGGAAATAGAGGCTAGGAGAAGGATGCTTGCAGGAAATGAAGAGCCTGGAAGATCAGACTAAGAGATAGTACCTTTTTCCCTCTCCTCATCAGCCAAATTTGGATCAAAGTATTCTTGTTGTTCTAGTTCTTTCTTGGCCTTCTCAGCTTCATTGAGTTTCTTCAGGGTGTCTGGGTTACGGTGCTCTGTAAGTGCTTTTTGGTAAGTCTCAATGACGGGTTCATAATCTTTAGAGCATTTTGCCGTTTTACCCATGGCATTTCCTTTCCTTGTCAAAGCTCTTGCTATCATCTTGTAGTCTGCTCTTAGCTCTCGTCCTCTTTCAACAGCCTTATCACAATCTTTTATGCAATCCTCATACTGAAAAGATTCAAGGATTTATCAGAATACATTACAGGAAAGAAGTGTCCCTTGACTTAACTTTAGAAACCCTTAGACTTTTATCTTCCTAATCCTATTCAAACACTAGGAAATCTTCCTAAACCATAGTTAAATTTGATCAAGTTCTGTAACCATCAAACACTGAAACAAGCTTTAACAACAAAACCGCTGTTATTTTTGGATGCTAAGTGCAATAAGCAGGTATAATTATAGATCATAAGACTTACACTTCATAAATATCTAATACTCTTGGAGGTTGCCAAATACTCTGCTGGAAAATCAGAGTATTTTGCATATAATGGTATAACTACATAAAATCCTAAATTCTCAGCAGTCTTAAAATATTATTGGGGTTGTTAAAGGGTCATTTAGCTCCGGTGTCATTAGATTCCACGATTACAGAACTTCTATGACATACAGTTAATAATAAACCAAAGTCAACCTTCAGTAAGGCTTTGGATGGGAGACTGGAGAGAGGGAGGGGAGGGCGGAGGGCTTTGGTGTGAAGGGGGGTAGAGAATAGGAGCATCTTCATTTTTATCCAGAAAACTCTCTCCTCCATTCTGCTACAAACTCCCAATTAAAAAGCCTAAGGCTTTGTTTGGGAGTTTGGAGGGGAGGGGAAGGAAGGGCTTTGAGGGGTGAGAAATATAGGGGAAAATTGAGAAATCTTTCACATTTTTTGAAACAGTATTTTCTTCAGAGAGTGATAAATTAATGCTTATGATTAATATATTTCTATTTTTAAGAATATTATAACAACATAGATTAAATTTGAATAATTCATATAAAACCTCTCAAACCTTCCAAAACCATCCTCCGATACAATGTTTTAGTTCCTCCAAATGAGGAGGGTTTTATATTTTGAAGAAAAATTAACCCCCCAAAGCCCTCTCCTCCTAATGTCCTCTATTTCTTTCACTTACTCCTTCCTTTTTTCCCAAACCCTCCCCTCGCAAACGTATGTTGGAGAGATTATGAGGGAAGAGGAAGAGAAGGCTTTGGATAAAATGAAAGAGAAATGAAAGTGATAGAAAGGATAGTCCCCTAACTCAAATGGGCAGTTAATTTTTCTTTATAATACCAAATCCCTCCAATATGGGAGACCTCGGGTATTTGGAGGAGGGTTCGATAAATGTTTCAAACCCAATACTTATATCGTTATAATACGCTCAAAATAAAGAATATATTAATCCCAAACATTCATTTAAAAGACTCTCTCAAATAAGGTGTAAAACCCCACTCTATAAAGTGAAAGCATCATAGATATCAACATCTCACACACAAACAAAAGTATGTTTAATCACACACTTAGCAGATAATTTCCAGCTTTCATAAAAACAATAGTTCTGTCTAACAGTAAGATGTATTATCACCACTTCCAAGTGTCAGGACCAAATCAAAATACTTGTCCCACATAAAAACAAATTAATGTATTTTCATAGTCTATACATGATAGACTTCTCAATGTTTCATAACTTGATGGTACATCTATTCAATGGAATTCTCATGGGGTTTAAATGGAAATAGTTAAAAGGACAAGTTTTAACTACAAGCACACACCAGACTATGTTAAATACTTTTTCACCTAGGGAAAAAGTTGAACAGGCTAAATTTAACACCTTTTGGCCTATGGGGTCAAATTAAAAATCACTGCCCCTTTGCATAGAGATAGCACAGCTAGACCATATACTATAACTAAGCAAGGAAGCGGTAAAATTATAGTCAAATAAATAACCTTGGCAATGAAACTAGACTAAACTTAGATAGAACAATGCATAATTAACAAACAATAGAAACACAATGCATACATACATATACACACACACACACATACATATAGATAAATATTTGTCAAAAACACATAAAAATAGGAAAATTCATACCTTTCCCATTTCCAAGTATACAGCAGCACGGTTTGTGAGAAAGGAAACATCCTCATCATCCAATTCCAAAGCTTTTGAATAATGCTGAATCGCGGTATCAAAATCCTTCTTCTTATACGCAGCATTACCAGCCTCCTTCTCCTTCTGTGCCTCAGCTTTCCTCTGCTTCACTTCCTTCTCCTCATCAGCCACCTCCATTGGCTCTGGTTCCGGCTCAGGTTCAACCTCCGGCTGCTTAGTCACCTCAGGTTCAGCAGCTCTCTTCCTCTCGGAACTGGAGGGCATATCAGGCATATCCACATCATCACCACCTCTTCCAATTTTAACATTAAGTAAAACCCCAAAAGCTTGCATAACTCTTTGATCCTTCAAATACAAATTCAAATTATTGGGATCCTTTTGAATATCTTGCATCATCTTGACAAAATCAGGTTGTTGAAGATAAACCCTAGTTGTAGGATCAGCAGTAAGTTTCGCCCACATCTCCGGTCCAGAAAAGGCATCACCAAACGGATTAGCACCCGGCGCAGAACGTGACCTAGAGAAACTCCCAGCCGCGGCTTTTTGAGCATCGGCTAAACCTGATTTCAAGGGTTCATTATTAGGATCAATTTCTAACCCTTTTTTGTAAGCTGAAACGGCGTCGTCGTATTGAGAAAGACCGAGATGAGCGGCACCGAGACGGCTGTAACCCTTTGACCAATCAGGTTTGAGTTCGACGGTTTTCTTTGCGTCGGTTAAAGCGTCAGTGTAATTCTGGAGAGAAGCGTGAGCGGCGGATCGGTTGGAATACAGGACGTGGTTGGTGGGGGAAAGATCGATGGCTTCTGAGAAGTGACGGATGGCGGTTGAGAAATCGCCGGAGGAGAATGCGGCGTTGCCTTTGGCTTTAGCTTCGTCGGCCATGGATGGATAGATCGGAGTTGAATTCAAAAGGGTTTTGAGGATTTTGGGATAGGAAGAAGAAGAAAGGGTTTTTTACTTTGTTTGTTGATTGGGACCAAGAGAGAGAAAGAGTGGGTTAGGTTATATATATGAGTAATTAATTGGTTCTTGACTAGAGAGTTCTACTAGGGTCTGGGGTTGGGGTTCTCGAATGTTCTGCCAATTATGCATATGGGTGGGTCTTCATTTTGCGGGTAGACCTGTAAACCCGATGACATAAACCGATCGAACATGATCATTAACGGCTCTAATCTGAATTAACCTGCAGCAATAAGCAATTTGTATTTGGTCAGACCCAACCCAACCCAACTTGTGTGCATCCCTAGTTCTGTGATTCAAACATTACTTTTCTTTTCATCAATTTTACTTGTGTAGTCGTATTATTTCAATTGGAAAAAAATTAAATATAATTAAAGATATTTTTTGACTTCAATGCAATTTTAATCACTTATATTTTCAAATTTTTTAACTTTTGATACCCCTATTTCTTAAAACTAACTTTTTGGTCCCGCTATTTAGTAAGTCAGCGAAAATTTTTGATCTCTTTCTTCTTTGCATGATGTGACATATTCATTAATGATGCAGATCATACATGGTTCGCATTAATTTTATCCCATTATTTTAATCCCATTATGTACATGTCACCACATACACAAACAGTTAAGATAAAGAATTCACCATAAAGGAGAACTGGTTCACATATCTGTCAAATGGTCTATAAATGGTCAAGTATCTTAGCTAGAGTTGAACTGGGATGTGGAAAAAATATCCCATAAGCAATCAGTTGACATGATTAAAAGTGAGGGGTACAAAAGCATCAGGTGCCTTTGGTATTGAAACCTTGGATTTAGCTTTGCACGTGGCCTAAGACCATTGAATGGTGATGTTGATGTTTTGAATTTCATTGAGGATATCAATGGTTTTGACTTAGTAAACGTTTATGTGGAGAATTCAACTAACAACTTTATTATTAAGGAAGAGATTATTGATCTTGAAAAATGGAATGAGACTGATTTTGACATTGAAATGGAGAGTGGCGATAAAATAATCAATGGTGTTGAGGTTGAGTTTTAGAATGAAATAGGTGTGAGGGTAGATGCAAATGAGATTAAAGTTGAGGTTCAAAATGAAGGTGTGGGAGTTAAAGATGAAGTTAATCCTTAGGTCCATGACGAAGCTAATGTTGGGCGGTCAAATGGACGATGATGCTGACTTTGTTCCTATTGGGGAAGATAGTTATAGTTCTCAGGTCGTCAATCAAGAAAGAGGTAATAACCTACTGATTCTAACTTGTTCACTGTATTATGGGTTATTATTTTGAGTTTGTGATTTTAGTAAGTGAAAAGGTTCTGTACAAGACTATTCACTCCCTTGGGCACGACCAACAAAGGATTTATTGTCTACAACATGGTCTCACTCTTACCGTCAAAGTAGTTCTGGTTTATCAACAATGTGGTCTGCTCTTCAAAAATATATTGAATTCAAGAATGTTTTTGTATCACTTTTAGGGCTGTGATGTTAGTATTGGTGGAAAATTTACTTTTCTAGGGTTAAGTTTAGCTATGTATATTGTATTTATTTATTGTTCTTGGTGTTGTTATGTTGGGTTGCTTGCTTCTCTTCGTTCCTAACTTGCCAAGTTAACCATGATCAATAGCGTTAAATGTCCTAACTTGGTGTTCTACTAGGGTTTGGGGTCTGGACCTCTTAATGTTCTGCCAATTAGGCATCAGTTAGACGATGGGTTAAATAATGTTTACCTATGTCATTCTCACTAATTTTGGTTTATCTCTAAAATATATTTTTTTAGATTTTTTCTTGTAATTTAAATATTCTTTCATTTTAGAACCTCAAAACATATGACAATGCATAACACTGACGTGACATGATGACTCTGCATTAATAAGATTTATGGATTTATGATGAACTTAATGATTTCAAGGTTTGTTGAACAAATTTTTTGGATTTATTATGAATTTTATTAACTCTTTTAAATTAATTAAAATGATTTTTTGTATTGTTTTTTCAAATAAAAACTTTAGTAAATAAAAGTTATGTGGAAGTCAAACAAAAAATTTCTTGTACTAAAAAAATTGAAAAGAAAATTGACTTACACAATCAACGTGTCACATCAAATTAAATATATAAAAGGTGTAAGACAAAAGAATCTTCACTATAAAAGGATCTGAAAAAATATATTTTATAAGGGATGAACTAAAACTCACTCAAATGACAAAGAGAAAAACATTATTTAACCCTTAAACGACTTAATATGTTTTCTGTCCTTCAATTTGCATGCATCGATCAAGTTTGTTCTCAAATTATACACTTAAATAAATTTTGTTGGCGTCATGTTAAAAAAGATAAGAATTTATATATGAGTTTTGCTAGAAGCCACCCATGAAAGTGTTTTTTAGCAATCCACGCCTCAAGGTGTGATTTCCACTTTTTAGTTATAACTTTGCTAAAAGACACCTTCATAAAAATTAGTTGGTATCTTTTATCAAATGCTTATAGAATAACTTGTTAAAAGACACCTTCATAAAAAATGTCTTCTAGCAAAACCTTTTATATTATATTTGTTGTTTTAGCAAAGATATAACTAAAAAGTTGTTAAATACACTTTACAGGGGTGTATTGAATTAGGATTTTAAAGGACAATTTTTGTCTAAAAAAGTCTTCAAGATTTTAATGACATTGATGATTTTGAAAGACTATCCAGATTTACAATTTGGATTTCAATGGATTTAACTCATAAGATTTTAAAGGATTTTATGGATTTTAAATGATTTTATGAATTTTAAGCACTCATTGAAAAGGAAAGGGTTGATATGTCTTTACCCCTTGTAATTTGGGCAAGTTCCGGTTTACCCCCTGTAAAAAAAAAGTTTAGATTCCAACCCTATAATATGGGCGAGATCATAACACACTCTCTTTCCCTATATTTTCAATACTGATTCTTTTTTTTATTTTTTTTATTTTACTTTATTTTTTTACGAGAGAGAGGAGGGAAAAAAGAGTGAGAGG
>Ga0228710_1006190_pt1 | contig 18294 bp, 9 predicted proteins | sample MedpolnodulmetaG_FD_177995 | JGI IMG/M metagenome (GOLD analysis project Ga0228710, IMG submission 177995) | Root nodule microbial communities from Medicago polymorpha collected in Santa Monica, California, United States - pink nodules | ecosystem: Host-associated > Plants > Roots > Nodule...
AAAAAAAACCAAACGATAAAGCCGTGAAAGAAAAATTAAAGTAATATCTCATTCTCAACTCTCAAGGCTGCTGCGGTGGAGCGTGGTAGGTGTATTAACACGCATATATAAAACAAATATTGAAAATGTAGTACTTTCTTTGCTGTGATGTTGCCCATAGCATCATTATTTTACGTAAATTTTACGGCTTTTGGACTTCCTTCAAGACAAAGAAAGAATCAATTACACGTTGTTGAACGGTTTTGAGCTACCTTTGTGGTAAGTGCACCAAACCCGCTCAAAAGGTTATATATGATGAATAAATTTAGGGTTAATTAAGTTTTTAGTTCCTATAAATATTTATAATTTTGTTTTTAGTCCCTACAAAATAAAATCACACTTTTTAGTCCCTGTAACATTTTCCTTAAGCATTTTAGGGACCAAAAATGTTGATGGAAATTTTTTACAGGGACTAAAAATGCTGATGGAAAAATTTTATAGGGACTAAATATGTTGATGGAAAATTTTTATAGGGACTAAATGTGTGATTTTATTTTGCAGGGACTGTGAATATTTATAGGGACTAAAAATTTAATTAACCCATAAATTTATTAAAAATATACATTATTTAAGACATTACTCAGATTGTTTACACATGTGGCTGGGAGTTTGATATGATTCGTGCATACATTATCCAATGATTTTTCAGTTTATTATTCAACTTAATACAATAGCAAAAATAAGCCACAAATTTGATGGTGACATTTTTTTGTTTTTGAAATTTTCAAAACTATATTTTTTTTATATTAAAAAATCGGGGGACTAAAATTGTGAATCAGTAAAAATATAGGATTAAAAATATATTTAAGACAAAAAATATCACTATTTTCACTAATTATTTATCTATAATAAATGCACATTTGTTTTGTAATTTTGATTGTTCATATAAGCTTTTTTTTTTTTTTTGAGGGAATAAGCTCATTTATCTTGTTGATGAAGACGAAAAGTTCACATATAACAAATTTCCTTCTTGTGGCAATTGGTCCTTGATCGTCACAATTGCCATTGTATGCTTCATGTCTCCTCATAGACTCAAATCTAAGGTTCAGCAAATTTCATTTCGTTACTTGAATATATGACAGAAAAATGCCTTCTTGTATCTACCTACAGCTATACCATTCTTATTGTTACGGACATGTCACATATGTGATAGTCAAGAACACTCACAGAACTTGCATTGTTAAAAAAACTCGGAGAACTTGCCGCACATCATTGGGGCTTTCACATAATAGATTATTCGGTTAATTAAGTAAATAGTCCCTATAAATATTCAGAATTTTGTTTTTAATCTCTACAAAATAAAATCACACTTTTTAGTCCCCATAAAATTTTCCATCAGCATTTTTAGTCCCTATAAAAAATTTCCATCAGCATTTTTAGTCCCTGTAAAAAATTTCCATCAACATTTTTGGTCCCTAAAATGCTTAAAGAAAATGTCACAGAGACTAAAAAGTGTGATTTTATTTTGTAGGGACTAAAAACAAAACTGTGAATATTTTTAGGGACTAAAAACTTAATTAACCCTAGATTATTTTATTCAACTTCTAACAATAATTTACTAAGTGGTATTTACCATTCAAAATAAGATAATATATTAAGTGAAAAATATGGCCCCCTTGTGTCCGCGACCATACCTCATTCAGTAGGGACATTATAATATGTAAGGGCCGAGGTTTGAACCACGGATTTCCTACTTATTCACCTTAAGACGTTAAATTCTGGCCACTAGTTTACTTGACGAAAAAAAGGAAAGAATGTTACCTTTTAAAACAACCATCGATGAATATCAAGTAACATACTCCAAACAATTACTAGTATATTCCAAACTTAAGTCTGTTAAACCATTTTTATGAAGTATTGTTCGCTCTAGGTCTTATGCGAGCCATCACAGTTTGTCCTTAGTTAAAAGACGCCTCACTAGGTTGAGTAGAGTGTGTGTGTTCATAAATCACTTGGTCTCAGATTCGCATGCTATGCTAGACTTTTAGTGTACTAGAACTGTAGCCTTCAGTTGAGGCTGAGAGGCAAAAGGGTGTGTCAATCCTCGTACTTGACTTAGATTCTCCTTTTAGTGCAAATTTTCTGACCTCCAATTTTTTTCACCACTTTTCAGAGGATGGAAGTGTTTATAAATCACTTCCTCTTATGTGAGCCCTTTCAGTTTTGTCCATAGCTAAAAGACACCTAAGTGGATTCAAGAGAGTATGTGTTTATAAGGTACACTCAATCTCAATTCCTAATTCCTAAGGAATGTGATTTTTTTGTTGTACCAGAACAAATTCTAACTCAACTATTTGTATATTTGTCAAATTTGTTAACAACAATACACTTTCTACAACATTTAGTCACATGCTCTCAGCGCTTAATGACCTTTTCTGACTATATTCACTAGCAACTTCATCCTCTCTTGAGACACATGGAAAAATATATTGTATGAGCCAGATGGATGTTGCTATCATCAAGCTGAATCACTAAAAATTGACTCTTCTAATCAGGAAGGGGTGTCATTGATGCAGTTAAATAAACACAAAAAGGAAAGGAAAAGAAGTACTATTGTCCCACATGAATTTTTCTTCAAGTAGTACAGAAATAGAAATACATTTAAAAGTAAAGTGGAATCACATATACTGTTGAACATATCTTATAAGGTGTAAGTTTCCAACCAAGATTCAAACATTTACCAATTAGAAAAATAAGAATTTTCTTTACCCAATGTGTGTCCATTCAAAATGGTGCTTCATTTTCTGAACATTTAAACAATAATTACAAATGATCCTGGCCACTGATCTAGAAGGGGATATCAAGTAGTATCTTCATCTCTACATCCATTATATTGATTGGATACTTATCTTACAAGAAAGCTAAAAATCAGTTCTAGATGCTAAGTTTTCAACAGGCTATCCAACCTAGTTCTAAAATGACAGAATTAGGAAAATGACATGTAAATTAATTAATTTTCCAACATAAATGGCCTCTTTTCAAAAACATTAAGTTCAAATGAGATCATATATGCTTGATATTGCAAGGGACCTAACTTTTAATTAATCGATTTGATTTTAGTAAGATCTTACAACCAATGCTATATCTAAGGAATTATGCTAGAAACACACTCTCAAACATACTATTCTCGACACACACCATATAATTGGTCAAATATTCAAACCGCAGAGGCAAGTTGGTGACTGAGCTCCTACATATGTGACTAATGTTCACCCTGTGTTGGAAACATTTAAGCAAATAAAGATAAGCTTCCACAAAGAACTAAAGCACGTCAAATTACATATTGGCAATCGGCAAAGAACCTATGAAATTTTATGTTTGGAAACAGCAAGCGACAGATTGTTTTAAATAAGGTGGTTATGCAGTTCATATTTTCAGTTCTTGTCTTCTATATTTCAATACGAAGAAATCAACTGATTTTTCCTAGCAGTTCTGCATAATATTGTTTGACTCATTATGAAGAGCCTGTAGGAGTAAATCAAATACACCAAAGATTTTCAATTGCCTCTAGCAGGTTTAACACCCCTTTAAAGCTTGATTTCTTCCAGAAAATGTAACTTCTTGAAAGGACCTAGAGCTTGGGGAAAATAACCATTATTCTGATGGTTTTAAATTGATGTTCACAACTGTGGCAAAGTAAAGGGTTTTAAAGCCTTTGCAACCACAATTGTGACTACATCAGCTGCATTTTTCTACAACATCAAGAATTGCTGTATAACTGCGACCGCAATCACGACTTAAAACTCTCTTAACATTTTTTTAATTCTAATAACAAAAGGTTATCAACACAATTTAGAGAAACAGTTCAATACTGCAACCAAGTCCTATTACTAATTGTTGTATGAGCATTTGATTGTACAATTTTGTTACCAAAAAGGACACCATTTAATATTCCTAGACTTGGCTCTTACTTTCTGACAAAATGATGATGTTGCGTTTAGTTATCTTAAGTAGATTATACAAGTAATGAGGCCGTTGGGACGTTATAACCTAGTCGGTTGTCAAGCTGCACCTGCTGATCACATGGTGATCCTTACGTGCGGGGTCTATACTATCTCGGTTGATGCAAACTGAAATTATGACCCCAAATTTCAAATAGGCATCATAATGCTAAGGAAAGTACCACTCACCTCCATAGTCACATTTACGAAGACACAAAACAGGATATTTTCATAAATACACTAATCAGATATTTAATACAATATTTTATAAAAAAAAAAAGATATTTAATACAATATATGTTTAAAAAGCATATTAAATCATAATCTTATTAGCTACATAGAAAAAAAGCTCATAAACAAAACAACAAAAAAAAAAGGGTTAAATAAGGGAAATTAAAGGAAAGAAATAAGAAACTTTCCTTGATCCATTATTTTGAAGTAAAATGTCAAGTGTTGATTTGAGCACCTCTAGCACATGCAGTAATAACCTCACAACCTCTACTATAAGGATTAGCTTGTCTTCTATGACAATTATAATAGGAAGCACCAGGTCTATCACAAGGAACCATATCCCTCTTCAATGTATCATAACTTATGTACTTTTTCTGCATTGCCAAAACTCTTCTATTGCTCTCTGAATCCATCAACTCAGGTTCCGTCAAACACTCTCCAATGGTTTTGGTACAAACCCTCTTTGTGATTACTGCATCATTCATTTCACTGTGTTTCAACAGATTGAGGTCAACAGTAGTTGGTAAGAGGGAAGTGCAGATTGGGAGATAGATGTGAAAGAGAAGTGTTAGAGAGAGGAAGATGGTGGAAGTGAATCTGAGTTGGGACATTGTTTGTGTTTGGAGGTTTGTGTTTTTGTGTTGGATGATGTTGTGTTGTAAGAGATCCTTGTTGTTGGAGGGTCTTAAATTGGGTAGGACAAGGGTAGGGTATAGTACAGGTGCAAATTCAATGGTAAATTAGAGCATCCGAGTGGAAATCCATTTTTGGGTTCTCAAGTGGATCCCACGTATACACATCACTCATTTATAATTTTTTAATAGTAGTATCTAATAAGCACTCAATCATTCAAATTCAGTTCTCACACAAGGTTTTTAAATGAGATTCACTAATCAACTATCAATAACTTTATATCATTATATTTCAATTTTTTAATATTAAAAGAGTGCGGGTCCCGCTTAAAAGTGGGGTCTTACAAGACCCTGAAAAAGATTCTTCCTATTGGGGATACCTAATAGGTATCAGGTCTTAAATAGTTAAGACCCTCCCAATGGAGATGGTCTTAGTGCCACATTACTATCAACAGCCTACAACTAAATTGAACTTTGTTGGATATTGACACATATCGGACACCAAACACACTTTCAATTTGAAATATCAATAATACAACGTAACATACATAAGTGAAGTATAATTCATAAATATTCATCTTATTATTCAATAAATATCTGTACAATCTAGAATTTCATTGGCCTCAATTATATTTCAAAGTATTATTGAAACTAAAAGTGTGATTTTTTAAATTGATATTATGGTGAAATGTGATTGAACTCTTTTATCAAATTATGATTTGCAATACTTTTTAAATTATGTTCACAAAAATCTACATAGTGAAAAATAGTGTTATATTACAAGTGTATAATCACTAATAATTTCCTTAAAAAAAATCACTAATAATTTCTTTGTATAAGTTTTTAGCTCTTAAAATACCATTCCTTGTTAGCTTCTACACAATGCTATTTTTGAATTTTATTATTTTAGAAGAATTAATCGACTAATTGCTAATAATGATTTCTAAAATCATATGTTTGAATGAAGAAAGTGACTACGGTTCCTAACAATGTTCATATATTCTAGATAGTGTTCACATTCTTTGAATTTTATTATTTTAGAAGAATAAATCGACTAAATTGCTAATAATGATTTCTAAAATCATATGTTTGAATGAAGAAAGTGACTACGATTCCTAACAATGGTCATATATTCTAGATAGTGTTCACATTCAAATATTGAACAATAAACCAACTCTAAACTTTTATAGAAACAAGGGCATAACAATGTAAAGATACAAAGGCGATAAATTACAAGTAAAATAGACCGTTTAATTGATTGTGTGTCAACTACAATTTACAGCATTTATTTTCAAATTAGCTTCTCTCCGATGAGATTATTCATGTGAGAGAGTTCAGTCTTCAGCAGGGGTGTTCGTGGGTGGGTTTGAGTGAGGTAAAATAACCACTCGTTATACTATTGGGTGAGTTTGGGCAAACCCACTATTTTTTAGGTAGGGTTGGATTGAGTAATTGGTTACCCAACTCATTTTTCTATTTTTTTAATATTAAATGACTAAATGATAAGTTCTCATAATTTTGTTTTAAAATAGTACTTTACTTTTTAATTTTCTTAAATTTTTTTTTTAACTTATTTTACTATAATTTTATGCATCATAGAATATCAAATAATAAACTTCATCATAAAATACTTGCAACAAACTAAAGTTGCATGACATAAATTTGCATTAGTATCAAAATAACAAAAAAGTACAACATATTAATTTGTAACTCTAATATGTTTTGATTTTCAATATATAGGGTACAATGTGTATGTTTTGGAAATATAACTTTCTTCTACCCTATGAAAATAAAGATAAAAAAAATATTAACATTATTGGGTAAGTGAGTTTTTTGGGTTTGGGTCTGATTTTACCCGAAACCCATTTATTTTTTTGGGTTTTTTGGGTGGGTTTGACCGGGTTTTCTGGGTTGACCAAACCCATGAACACCCCATAATCTTTTAGTCGATTAACATCCTAAACTCGTAAAGAAAGCCCCAGCAAGGTTTTGCAACTCGAGAGTTTACCTCAACTCGTTTTGCCCAGGTAAACTCGACTCGAGAACTCGTACGAATTTACCTAAAATTAAAATTATATAAAATTTATTATATGCAAGACATATATAAGTTAATATAATATTGTAAATAGGTCAATAGTGCAAAATATGACTTAATTACAAAGGCAAATTATGCCAAACTACCATAATAAAACGGTATGCTCAACTTAGCATCAAAATACAAAAATTAATGCACAAAATCTTAAGTTTCATAAGTCTTCCATCCATAAAACCATCCAAAAAAGCAAGTTTCACAAGTTCCTAAAGTTGTTAATAAAACTATCTAAAAAAATAAACTAGTTAATTTCTTCAAAAGGTCAACAAACACCACCACCGCAACCCTAACCAGCAACGCAATCACACATTGAAATCAAAATTTCCACCGTCGGAATCGCAACCCTAACTAGTATGTGCTCCCCTGTTCATGGTTTGAGAACTCAGAGAAGAAAGAAAGAGAAACGTTTCATTTTAGGAACGTGTTACTGTAAATGTGACTATTTAGTAAACGTTTCAGTCTTTGGATTTGTAGAAAAGGAATTGAGTTTTGAAAAATATGGGCCCAAAAAAAGGGCCATTTTTTTTTATGTATACTCGGTCGAGTTTACACGAGTTTACCGAGTGTTAACTCGGTCAAACTCGTCAAACCTTCCGAGTTTACCGTTTACACGATTTTGATACCTAAAAACATAAACTCAGAGTGTTAACATTCGATTTGCGGAACATTGAGCCCTAGAGTCTACGCATGCGCTCCACAATGCATGTTTGCTCCACAATGCATGTTTTTAGGCCTCAAACATCTCTTATTGTTCATGGTCTTGAGGATAAGTTCAAACTGTGTTCCTTTTTCACAATTTTCTGAAAGATTTTCAAGTGCTCTTGGCACTTTTGCTCCTTTGAAGCCCAATAACTTGACTAATCCAAGCCTCTGTCCACCTTTCAACCAATTTGCTGTAGATATGAAGGGATTCAATTCATTCATATCTTTTGTAAGGACGTGAGCTATGGGTTCTTAGTCTTGAGACTTCCATAACTCTTTGAAGAACCCAACTTACCAAATATTTCTTTAATAAAATAATTACTGATGTCATCTACCATTGTTGGTTTGCATGATATCAAGGGAGTGAGTGAACCTAAGTTGAAGATAAAATCATAAAATAGAATGATCAATGAATAGAATGAGAATGTTTTCCAGAGTGGAAAACCTAAATTAGAAAAAGAGACGTAATTATGAAAACTGCAAAAGGGAGGGACAAGTTCACTTCACACTTGAGTGGCAATCAAAATGCATAACAACACATTTCCACTACCTTCCATTCCATTTGTTCTTATATTTCCATTAGACCAAGAAATACCACTCAGTTATTCATAGATAAGTTTACATTAATCACATCTCAGTTAAACTAAAACTGCCAAGTAGCCAATTACCATATCTACATTGGTCATTCTGTAAGGAGGAAGACCAAAACATATCGTTCACTCTATCTTTAACTGGAGCAGCTGAAATCCCTTTGTAATTATTAGGAGACTCTATTGAGGAAGCTAAATTTTTAACTGCATTATCCAAATTCTTGTTTGAAAAAGCTCCTCCATGATAAAATTCTTTACGACTTGCATGAAATCTTGGTTCTACTGATTTACCAATTTCTTGACACTATTTATTTGGGGTGATCTATCTTATGTCACATTCTCATTGTGTATCTGTGATATTTTGTGAGCCAATTTTTCACGACAACTAGCATTTCCAATATTTATACTTTTTTTAACAACGTTGTATGTATATGTAAAATATCTAACGCAGTTTAGTAATGATAATAAATCTAGTAGACAAATAAGATAAGTTCTCTCATTTCAATCAAGTTTTCTTTGCACACAAGAGTTTATAAAATTGATCACTTGTGTGAAGAAAAAAAACATGGATGACTTGCTTAAGGTGTCCAAGTCCATTATACACTAACTACATGTTACATTTATCTTCTATTAAATAAAAAAACGTGGTAATCTAAAAGCTAAATATTCAAACACAAGTTAATTGGTCTTTAAAAAATTCATTAAATATCTTGCAAAGGTGGTTATGGGCCCGCTTGTTTTGATTTTTTTTAAAAAAAAAAATCTATTTTTTAACTAAAAAATCACTTTTTTTATTTTTGTAGTGTTTGTTTCGGATTTTTAAAAAATCTATTTTGTTAAAAAAAAAAACATTTCTAGGCTCAAAATGAAAAGTTATTCCTAGTAGCTTTTCCAAAATCCATTTTTTCTAAAGACAAGGAACTCAAGTGCAATAACTTCAAATCTTAAAAAATAATTTTTTTGATAGTAAACAAACAAAAATAACTTCATATTTTTTTTAAAAAAAATCTCTAGGTTCATTTAACCCAAAATCTATTTTTTTTTTATGCTGAAACAAACGCGCCTTATATATGCTGGAGAGTACAAGCAACAACGAGTCAATGCTAAAAAATTTGCAAGAGGAAAAGACATCTCATCAAACAACTTACCAACGACTCATTATAATGGATCTCTTTAGATCCTACCAGAATATGATGACTCACCTTTAAAATATCTTCTGCAGCTAACTCATCATAATTTTTACATACTATGTCTATTCCATCAGATTGGATCTATCTTCGGTCATTACATTCCATTGGTCTTGCACAAACACCTTGTCCTCAAGGTGATAATTAACTAAAATATCTAATGCAACTGACTCATCATAATCTTTATCTACTTTGACTATTCTATCACATTAAACCTATCTTAGGTCATTACGATCTTGCACATACATCTTGTCCTGAAGTTGGTAATTAAAAGTTCACATAATACTCATTCTTCACAAATTCAATTTTACTCCATTTAAACTTTGATGTTAAACATATTTGGCCCACGACATCTAGCCAAAACCTTAACACCTACATTAGGCGGTGAGTCTTATTCATATAATTCCATTGCCGTTACAACCAACACAACATGTCTCGTGACTACACTCTAAGCAAGACTTTTGATACAAAAATCCAACACTAGAATCTACTCTCGTCCTCTCACCCCAAGAACTAATACCACATGTTGAGAAATATGCGGAAGTGTTGAACAAATACAAACCAATTGTTCAGGATCAACAAAAGAGGAAGACATCACATCTCCACCAAAGTATTAGTACACAAGTCACTTCTCTTATATATTCGATATTTAACTCATTTATGGTTAACATGAGAGTAATCATTTACACTTGAACTCAACAATATCTAATCATTTTTTCCAATATATTATTCTTTACACCTCAAAGGTGGATTTGGTCATATACAATCTTTTTTTTTTTGGGGTTTATATGTACCAAAAACTAAAAACACTGACACGTAGAGCTTAAGCGGGGAAAAGCTTCTGATGGAAGCAATGGTTGTAAATCCATTTAATTAATTATTCAAATACTCTAAAATATCAGTAAGATAAACAAAATTGCAACAAACAAACTACTTAAAATTTCCATATATGGTTTGGTCCTAAAATTTACATATATGGTTTCCCAAATGAATTGTATAACAAAAAGTGTGGCATATGTGTCTGTGACATAAGAGTGTGTGATAAAGAATTAGTGAAAAGATTACTTACATAAGTATTAAGAATTTCAAAGAAGAAGAAGAAGACGAGTAAATTCAGTGGGGTTTCCATACGATGAAACACTATTGTTGGTGACACTAGGAACGGTGCCGGACCACCACCACCCGACTCCGTTGACAAACCCCTCCATAATATAGGTACGATTTTTTTTTTTGGTGGATGCGGCCTTACATATATTATGCATTGTCCCTGTCAACTTAGTTAAACTCACGAGGACAAGTACGATCTTCTTTAATATGGTTCCAAATAAAAGAGACAAATAAAAAGAATCTCTCAGATATTAATCAACTTAGAATTTCCTGTCCTTGCACCCAGATGACTTCTTATTGCTTCTTTCACAAGATTGCACCATTTTAGGTTTTTTATTTGCGTGGCAATTATCAATCCTTTCACAAAAAAGAAAGATTTTTTTTCTTCTTCCATATATAATGCAATATTTCTAACAATCGAGCTATATTCCAAGCACGGTTTTAAAACAAATGATAACAAAATACAATAATTTTGACAAAAATATGAGACCATATACCCACCATTTATTTATACTCCATTTTTCGTTTTTTTTTCCGAGTAAGCCAATAAATTGATCCATATCTTTGTAAGCTATTCTCAAACTAATCAATTACTCTATTAATATTTCAAACTAATCACCGTCTTTGTCAAACATTTCTTAGTTAGGTCTTTGTCTTTTTTTTTTGAAGGAGCCAAAATGTAGCAACTCCCTTGACTTTATGTTTTTGTCACATGTCGTTTGATAGAAGGACTATTCTAAAACGATTGACAAAGACAAATACTAATTTAAAATAGGGTCATGTTAACTTGTGCCCTTAGGGCACATGATGAGAAACTTAAAAGTAGAAATATTCTCTCAAATTTTGTGCATTCTATTTATTATAAATTCAAAAATTAAATTGAATGGACATATTCCAACAAAAAGTTACTATGTTGGGTTACTTATCTTGTGTCTTAAGAGCACAAGTTAACATTTCCCTTTAAAATATTAACTGAGTCATAGTCTAATTTAAGAGTGACTTATATAGACAATGACTTATATAGTCAATGACCAGTTTAATGGTTTACTTTTTTTTTCTTTCTCCCCTTTCCTACAACTCAGACTACATACTCTCTTCTCTTCTGTGCCACCATCATTGACTTTTTACGGTTCTAGTGAAGGAGTATAATTTATTTTCAAAATTTCATGATCAATCTACTTTTTTTAAGGCAATCTACATATTACTATGCTCCTGATCTAAAAAAAACATGCCGAAAATTTAATTTGAGAGAGAACCACTTACTTAGAAAAAACAATTGAAAAGTACCGCCACTTCCTCTTTTAATTCATGTTAATTTATTCTCATAAATTTAGTCAACAATTCGGTTTTTTTAAGTAGTATAGACTCTGACGATGTAAGTAGCATTAAAAAGTAAAACTTCTTTCATTAATTGTGGAATATGCATGGGTTATTCTACTGTTAATTTAGAAGTAAGACTCAAATTGATCCAAATAGCTAAATTAAATTAAAGATCATAAATCCATCGCCACCTCCTCTTTTAATTCGGTTTATGCTCATAAATTCAATCCACGGTTCGTATTCTTTTAAGCAGTAATAGACATTGGACAGTGTGCGTAGCATTTAAACATTCCTTGATTAGTTCTGGAAAATGCATAGGTTATTCTACTGTTCTTTGCAAATTCCTTGTAACGGTTTTGTTTTGTTTTGTTTAAACCATAGTATAAACCTAAAATTAAATGCCATTATTGCTAATTCTACAATTTTCCTCCATCACTTTTGCTCTTACATTATATAAATAGTCGTTCTTTCTCTAAATTTCACTAAAACAGCATTCTAGTTTAACACTTAGATTTAATCACCATTTCTAGAAATATTAGTTTTTCCTTGTTTCAAATATGAAACTCTTGTTTGTTCTTTATCTAATGTTTCTCTTTGTTTCACCTATCTTATGCTTTAGATTAGTAAATCGCAGATCATATGTTCAAAAATCCTTCAATGTTGTTAATTATGGTGCTAAGGGTGACGGCAACACTGATGATTCAAATGTATATTTTTTATTTTAGATTAATTTTCTTAATGTTATTATATTTATTGATATATTTCTTATGATACAAAGTTTCTCAAAATCTAAAACAATTTTTAAACTTTTATGTAAAAAGGCTTTTTTGAAAGCATGGCAAGATGTGTGTGGTTCAAATCAAGGTACTCCAACACTTATTATACCTGGAGGCAAAAAATTTATGTTGCAACCTTCGTCATTCCGAGGACCTTGCAAATCCTCAACCGTTAAGATTATGGTATGTTATAAATGAATTAACAATTTAGTTACATATGCATGACTAGGAGAAATACATTTTACTTTCTATATTTTTTTACATATACATTTCTCCATTATTACTTTAATGGGCAGTTTATTTTGTTTGACTAATGTTTATTAATTAATATTATGGTTAATAATAGTATTTGGTTTGGCAGATGATGGGAATTATCACTGCCCCACAAAGTAGTGCAAATTGGAAATGGGAGAGTCGTGATGACGATTCATGGATCAGCTTCTCTCACATAAAAGGCCTTATTATCAGTGGTGGAGGAACATTTGATGGCCAAGGTGCTTCCTGGTGGAAAAATCATAATGACCATGGCAGGCCAACTGTAAGTTAATTCCATGTCTTAAATGAAAACTAAAATGCTAACAATAAAATGGCAAATGTACACAAACACACACTCCGGAGTCTTGGAATTAAAGTGTATAATCAATTATTTAATATAACATGTTTGTGTGCAGGCTCTTCAATTTCTTGGTTGTGATAATCTAAAACTTGGTCCATTGAGACACATTGACAGCCCAAAAAATCATATAAGCATAGCCGATTGCAATGGCGCTTTAATATCTCATCTTCATATAATTGCACCAGAGAATAGTCCCAATACCGATGGAATTGATATTTCAAGATCAACCAACATCATCATTGATCATTCAACCATCTCAACTGGTATTCCCTATTCTTATATATTCATGGGACTTTTTTTCCCTCCCTATCAATGTGATTTACATTTTAAAATTTTCTTATTTTGTTTGAAATAGGTGATGATTGCATTGCCATTAACACTGGTTCCAAATTTATTAACATAACTGCAATTAATTGTGGACCTGGTCATGGCATCAGGTTTGTGTTGATATAATGTTAGTATTCCATCCAACATTGTAGTGAAAGTCTAACCTGTTTTTGATGTGTTGGCCGTGAATATATAGTGTTGGAAGCCTTGGAAAACACGGAGAATATGCTACTGTAGAAGAGGTGCATGTGTCACATAGCACCTTCACTAGAACAGAAAATGGTGCTAGAATCAAGACATGGGCGGTATGAATTGATTCTAGTTAATTGAATAATTAATTAAATGATTTATTGTGGTGATTTAATTATAAATGATATTGCTATTTTTGAATTAGGCGGGAACCGGGTATGCGAGGAAGATAACTTATGAAGACATTACACTTATTAAAGTAAATAACCCTATAATTATTGATCAACATTACGACGCTTTAGAACATGTAAGCGATAGGGTAAGCACAGGAGTGAAAGTGAGTGATGTTACTTTCAGTGGCTTTAAGGGAACTGCAAATGAGAAGGATGCAATTGAACTGAATTGTGCTCGTATTGGTTGCACCAACATTGTACTTGAAAATATAAACATAGCTGGTCTTGGTGGAGAGAAGCCATCAGCATCGTGCAATAATGTACAAGGGTCATGCTCTTCCTGCAATCCAAATGTCCCATGTTTTCATTAGGTTTTGCTTTCTTAGGAAACTATCAAAATACCATAGTTTCATTGGTCTATTGGTTTTTGCTTGATAGTTGTCAACATTAATTAGAATAAGAAATAGGATGTGTTTGTTTCGCGTTTTTCATGATAGGTAAGGTCGACATTTTGCTAGGATAAAAATAGGATGCATTCATATTCTCTCCAAAAAAAATTGTATTCCTATGTTACAAAGTTTATTAGATTTTCTTGATGACAATAATTTTTTTCATGTTTATTACAAGTTTATTACATTTTAGTCAAATTTCTGAGAAAGAAAAACTTTTTCTAAGAAAAGTTATTGTGCACTTTTATGTAAAACTTATTACATCAATAAATTTATTTTTTGAAGCTATTGTCAAGTGTATGATTTTAATAATAAATTACAATTATTCGTGAAAAATATTTGTACCGTATTTTTTTAATATTAATCAACAACAGGTATTTATTTATTTTATTTTTTTGAGAGAACAACAGGTATTTATGTTTACTTTTTTTATACATCAAAAATAAATATTTGTCTCCTTTTTCATATGAGTAAAATTGGGGGAATAATAAGATGAAAGAAAAAGTAAAAAATAATAAAAAGAAAAAAGTAAATGTAAGAATGAATGATAGAAATAAAAAAAAAAAAAGAAAAGGAGAGGAGAGCATAATATATGAATGAGAAATAGAAAAGGGAGAGAGATGAAATAACCCACATAATAATTTAGTAGATTGTAGTGATATTTAAACTGACTGGAAAATTCTCGCGAGTGGCTAATATATATAAAATATTTTTTTGCTTTTAATCTTATATATTATATTATATTAATTTAATCTATGTTATTACTATTTCATTCGTGATGGTTGTTCATGATGCTCCAGTGCGACGGAGGTTAGATCTTTTATGGTGGGGGTGAATGGTATCTGCAGGCACGTTAACACTCCAACGCTCAAGTCAGAATCTGAAAAATATGAAAATGTGTAGAAAAGTGGTGAAAGGGAATCTTACCTTAGGAGTGATGAAGAATCACCCTTATATAGGTGTGCAAGCGCATAACTGCCTTCATGAAATGCGGCGGAGCTAGCAGAGTCTGTTAGAGATGATCTTGTCGGGCAAGATGGATTAAGTGTGTGTGTGTGTAGAGAGAGAGGATCCATTGACTCAAAGAGTAAGTTTACAAAGTTACTCCAAATCTTAACCATTGACTTTATTTTAATTAATGGTTGTGATTAATTAGTAATGATTTCTATGCGTAAGATTTTTCTACACCTTCTCCCTATGTGACAACCAATTTTAAAAGAAAAGGCGACACCCGATACCTACACATGATCAATTGATAGCAACAAATGTATTACAGTTAATCGAACATGAGTATTGATTTGAAATCCAATTTGTATCAGCAAATATTATATAGTACAAATTGATAATCATTTGTACACCAGATCAGATCCAAATATTATTTCCATTGTTGGCAGATCAAGCTAGACGAACTCCCTCAACCAGATGTTGATTAATTAGAGTCCAATATGTTGGAATAAAATGAGTTTGGACAATGCCTCTTGAGTTTTGATGATAACAAGGTATTAAGAGTTCAATTGGATATGCTAATATTTGTTCAAGTGTGCAGGACCATAAACTAAAATTTATATGTCTTAAAACAACGTTTTAGTTTTGAAAGAACAATTTAGAGCAAAAGAATTTTCAAGAGAAGCCAAGTTGCAAGTCAGAGTCTGAAGTTTATCCAGAAGCTGATTATGCTAGAGTCTGAAGATCACCCAGAAACTGAAGCTCAAACTCTAAAGTCAGTTTTTATGGTTATTTGAAGACACATAGATGCATAAAGAATTAGAAAACTAAAGCAACAATGGTTCTGAAGAATTAGAAGATCTTTGGATGCAATTCTCAGAGAAAGGACTTGAAGGACAAATAGTACAATCGTGTCTCTACGGGATTGGAAAAATTAATTCCCTATCAAGGAATGGTTTTGAGATTATTCCTTCCTAGGACATCAACCAAATCAACCAACAAATCATTGATGTTTGATCAAGCTTCTTTAACGACTCTTTGATGTGTTGGCACCTCTACAATGTCTTTTTCCTACTTCTATATAAAGGAATGAAGACTTGAAGATATTACAAGACTCTACAATATTTTAACAAGTGCCAAAACTATGTCAAATTCATTATGCATCAAACACTTAGAATTTCATATAAACTTTCATATCTTAGAAATTCTTAAAGTATAGAGTCTGAACTGTTTTGTATTGTGAACACCACTGATGTATATCAAGTGTTCAACCAAACAATTATTTCTTTATAATTCTTGTTTGTTAGACGTCTCTTGCTTGTGTGCTTAAGCAATTGTAATCTTGTGTGATTATAGTGAAAAATCTCCTGTAAGTGACATGGGGAATGGACTACTTCCAGATTGTGGAAGGAACCAGTATAATTGCTTGTGTCTCTTTACTCTCTCTCTCTCTCTCTCTCTCTCTCTCTCTCTCTCTCTCTCTCTATATATATATATATATATATATATATATATTATCCATTGCACTTAACTCTGAACTTTGCTTCAGACTCTGCACTTAGTTAAAAAGACGAAAAAGCAAACACAATTCAACCTCTCTTTTGTGTTTTTCTCACCTTCACAATTTAATTTATATCAAGCACAATATAGAAAAGCTAGTGAGAAAAAAGAGAGGGATGAAGGAATAGGAAGGAAAAAAACGATGGGAGCTTTGTCTGGGATCGGTTCTATCTCAAATGTAGTTTCATGGTTTGTTTTTAGGAGAAGGTGTAGAAAAATCTTACCATAGAAATCATTACTAATTAATCACGGTCATTGATTAAAATTAAAATCAATGGTCAAAATTAGGAGTAACTTTTTGAACTTACTCTTGGAGTCAATGGATCCCTTCTCTCATATATATATATATATATATATATATAAAATCAAATGATCATTTACGTTTGATTCTTGATAACTTCATGACACATAGAGACACAAACGCAGTAGATAAGTTACCTACATTTGCATATTGTCAAGTAATTAATTTTATACTTATATATTTTAATGTTGTTAAAATAAGATATCCAATTCAATTGTTAGCTATCATGTTTATCAACTTACAATTGGTCTTTTATTTTCTTGATTTCTAGTTAAACCTGTCCCACCACGAAAAACCTTGACCCTCAATATTTCATTATCCATTGACAACAAGGTCATTTATTTTTTAGAATGAGATCCGTACTCTTTTATATCATCTATGAATACACTTTTGTTGGACTTGGTTACACATGATACTATTATTTGGGATGATAATACAACAAGTGAATACAATGTGAGAGATGGTTATAAATATGATGGAAAATTGAATCAAATATGGAACTTAGAGTCCCTCCACTTGTGAAACTTTTTTTAGGAAGTTAAGCAAAGGTTCTATCCCAACTAGAGAGCATCTATCTATCCATGATGTTGAATGTCCTACGATTTTTTTAAGGTGTTTCTAAATTTGGGTTAAAAATTAAACTTAAAAACAAAAAAAAAAGGTAACGTAAAATGAGGTTAAATTGTTTTTTTTACTTGTTTTTAAAATGACCTCCAACCACCTTTAAGTGACAATAACAACCACCACTAATCTCCGACCACCGCCGACCACCGATCTCTAACCACCATTGATACCAACTTTGACAGTTGCAGCCACCTCCGAGCAGTGATCATCACTCTAAAAACCCATATGCGAATTGGAGGTTTTTGCCCTTTTAAAATAAAATCGAAAACATATGACATAAATTTGATGAAATGACTCTTTGTTTAAACTTATGCAAAAGTGATTTCAAGAATGCGTTAGAAGTAAGTGTTGTTTGTTAAGATTTTATGTAAATCATAAGTTTTTTCATTTGGTTGTATGTTTACTGATCGTAACTGATCAGAAGGTTAATGCCGGTGCTTCTTTAATGCGGTGGTTGCTGGTGGTGGAAATGCATCGGTTTAAGTATTGGAAC
>Ga0228710_1006191_pt1 | contig 18289 bp, 4 predicted proteins | sample MedpolnodulmetaG_FD_177995 | JGI IMG/M metagenome (GOLD analysis project Ga0228710, IMG submission 177995) | Root nodule microbial communities from Medicago polymorpha collected in Santa Monica, California, United States - pink nodules | ecosystem: Host-associated > Plants > Roots > Nodule...
CTCTATTGCACTCCCGCAAGCTAGAAGGTGTTGCCAACACTTCCAGCTTGAATGAAAAATGTTGGGATACAATGATTGAAGCAACAAACCAAGGACAACTATTAGTACTTAACCACCCACCAAAAGGAAGAAGCAAAAATCATCAAAGCAAAGAAAGGGTAAAAATTTAACCATTAAGTAGAAATGGTAACTCAAGGCTTAACCACTTAATAGAAGCTACAATGATGAATCACAGCAATGACACAGAAGCTAAAATCAAGAAAACCATAAGGCAAATGCGTAAACACCAAGCAATTGATAGAAGATGAACAACAAAGCCAAAAACAAGAATATACATCATCAAATCAAATCAACAATAATTTGCTAAATAAGGGAATATTACACATAGAGACGAAGGCAAAAATGGTATTGCCATACCAAACAGTTTGCAACAGAAAGCATGATCAAAACAGTATTGGGGGTTTTCATCAAACACATTGACTACAAACGTTTATAGGGTTTGAAAAATGCTTACGAGTTGTTTATGTTGAAGGTCGCATTGTTGAACATGTAAATAGAAATGCATTCCTTTAGCTTCACTACCACGCCCATTGTGAATGCTGCTGCCAGTGCCGTGTTGTTGAAACGACATGCTGCTGCTTTCTGAAGTTGAAGATGAAGAGATGATTGTGTTGCGGTGAATGGGTGGAGAAAGCAAGGTACTATGTATGAAGAAAGAAAGCCGATTCCGGTTGATGGTGACAGGGAGACAAGATATCATACATTAATATATCCTGCTTAAATCTCATGTTTGATGCACCAAAGAGATATGATAAAATAAACCATTTTTTTATCATATCCTGACCTTCCTTTGTAATTTTTATCATGAATATAAGTTGGGTTAGAAATTATCCTGATGAGATTAGAAGATTATTCCTTATTTATTATCTTGATATTCTGTCATTTTTAAAATATTGTCATTTTTGAATAATGATAACATGTATTTTCTATAATATTTAATTAATTAATTATGAGAGCAATTTTTTCATTTAATTATAATGATATTCTGTTTGTTATCATGTGCGCGTCAAACACATGATATGATTAATGCTTATCATGTCCTTATTATATCCTATATTTATTTAGCTTTATATCATATCCTGCCTCTATCCTATCCTGACCATCAAACGGTCAATGTATAATTCCCTTAGTGTGTGTTCGGATGAAGGGTTTAGAAAGGGACTAACTTATTCCAACGTGAGTAACGTTTTTGACCAACATGAAACTTTTAAAACGTAAGAGACCAATTTGAAACCTTTAAAACATTAGGGACCAATTTAAAAACTAAAATAAACATAAGGGATCAAACATGCAATTAATTCATTAGAAATTGGCTACTCAAGTATGCAATGCATTGATGACCAAGATTCAAACAAGCATCGTAAACAAGAAGAAGGGAGTAGAGGAGACAAATATTGACAAGACAAAAGTTAATATGAATGCAACCAAGCAAAATGCCTCAAGTAAGGTTTTGCAAGCGTTTTCTTTCTTGCTTTCTTGGTTTATTTATTATTGTTATTGAAAAATATATTGTTATTTGCTTAGTATTAATTGATTTTTTCCATTCCTTTGAACCCCCTCACAAGGTTATGAAGGAAGGATTTCTTCTTGTGATAATAATATTGGGAAGAGAAAACTCTTTGCAGGAACTTCTAGCAGCCGCCATGTTCTTTCGGGTACTCCTCTAACTTCTTTAAATTGAGCTTAAATGAACTTTTGATTCCTCCATTTTTTTTTATTCACAGTTTTGATCACCTAATTTCTTTAGATGAGAGTGAAATACCCACAGAAACTCGACGGATGGATAAAGGAAAAAGAAAAATTAATTTGGATACCATCCAAGAAAAATTCACAGGTGAGTTCATCTAATTTCCTTTTTAATTTCATATTTTCTCCTTTTTCTTTTCTAGATTAAAAGTTTCATTTTTAAACAAAAATTTGAAGTGTTCAATTTATATTATCTTAGAAGTGTTGACAATTAACCTAAGGACACATCTTAAGATAAAAAAGTATAAATATTATCATAGAAGTGTTCAATTTAAATGTCTCTAAATAATTTGGTGGCCTCCTTTTTTTTTGTTTTGACAAGCATGCATATTACATAAATGATATACTACCATTTCTTGTTTCTACAGATTCAGAAGGTCCTAATGTAATGAAACAGAACACGTTCGAGCTTGTTTTGAATTCATCATACCCGGTAGGATTACTTATTATGTAAAATGTGGTGATTATGCCAGATATATAGATATAGGATTATGTTATCAAACTACATATATAAATAATAGTTTTGTTTATATTTGCAGTATGTATCAAATGAGTTCTTGAGTAGACATGAAGATTTACATGGACAATTTGTGGAGTTGAAAGTTGATGGAAAGTCGTGGTTGGTAAAATTGAATTATTATCTCCAAGGCAGTAGATTTTATGCAGGTTGGAGACAGTTTAAGGAAGAATGCAAATTGAAGAGGGGAGACATTTGTTTGTTTGAGTTAATTGATGAGAAGAAATGTGTGTTTAAAGTTTCATTTGTAACAAAGATCTCATGAGATGTTTGAGTCTTTCTTTGATACAACGTTTGCAAAATGGAAGCTAGTATTACGGCGAGAACGTATCGGGAAGCCTGCAAACGTGTTTTTGTGTGTTGCAAACGGGAAACCAAACACACGCTCATGTTGGGTTTAGTTCACTATTTCTTTGGATTTCTACTCTTCGCCCTGCACTTTTCGCTCCCACCCAGCTGAATGGACATTAATGCCCCTGCGTGAGTTAAGTCACGCACCACTGGCATGTTCGCGAGTTAACTCACGTACCTTGGCCGGTGGTCAAAACTGAAGAACACACGTTTTTTGGACGGTGTTCAATGCAATTCAATTGATTTTGCACGTTTTTGTTAAGTTTTTTCACATTTTTTGACTATATTTATTGTAGATATAACCTATGTTACAACGTATTGAATAAAATAAATAAATGAATTAAAATAAATTCAGCGTGAATTCGAATAAAAATTGCGTATTGAATAAATTCAAATAAAAGTTACATTACATTATATAGACGAGTCATTGCATTACATTACATTCGGGAATGTACCTTCCCAACTACAACAATTATCTTGCCTCTGAATGAGGTAAATTCAAACTTGCTAAGCAGCAGGACTCCAGCATTCGACCGACATTTCTACTGTTCCATTCAAAAGATTAAATTCTTGTTAGTCTTGGTTTAAATGACGGTATTCAAGTGTCAAAAGAATAAGGTCCATTCCTTGACACTTCAATACCTTCATTTAAACAAGCCTAACAAGAATTTAATCTTTTAAATGGAACAATAGAAATGTCGGTCGAATGTTGGAGTCCTGCCGTTTAACAAGTTTGAATTACCCCATCCAGAGGAAGATAATTCTTGTAGTTGGAAGGTGCATTCCCTACCTAATCACGATCTTCTGGCGGAATCAGATTGTTGATTATATCTTTAGTTGATCTCAGCAACGTTACCCGCATATCGATCCACTGGAACATTATGTGCTCCCAAAACATCTTCTTCACATTTTCGTCGTTCGTTAATTCCACCCAAGTGAACGATATTCCCCCTCGTCGAGCGTTGGACGTTTATACCGAACGTATTTCACCCTCCTTGTGTCTATGGGGTTGACTCCTTGGTTGAATTCATTAAGTTGATCCTTGAGACCTCTTAACGTTACACCAAGGCACCGAACCTTCAACCTCTGAGGTTCTCCGCCGTTGAATTGTGCATGAACGTCGATCCACCCCGCCATTGTTTCAAATCTACACAGTAAGAAATTAAAAACAATCAATGAAAAGCTCGTTCAAACATTTCATCAAACACTTGGATTGCAAATTATACATAAACTCTAAAACTCAAAATTACAACATTAACATGCAAACATCCAACCACAATTAAGCAACATAAGTCATTTACATGTAACATTGTATCATTTCTTGCAAACAAGATCAAAATTTAAACAAACCCTAAATCTAAAAAAAAACCTACAACATACACATGCAAACATCTAAACATTTAAGCAACACAAGTCATTTTCATGTACACATTGTATGATTTCTTGGCATAAAAACCAAAATTTAAATAATCCCTAAATCTAAAAAAATTCTAATTTAAGAGAAATAATTTAACATATAAACATAAAAGGTTAATGGTGTTTGATTATGAAGACTTACTTGTTATTGGAGTGTTGTTTGATTTGAACTTGAAGGAATTTTGGGTTTGGGTGATTTGAGAGAGATTTTTGAGATTTTAGATGAGAAATGAGGAAATGATGTGTTCTGTCTTCTTTAAAAAAGCACGTAGCGTGAGTTAATTAGCGCGACGCAAGTAAACTCACGCATCGTTAGTTAAGTGACGCAACAATTAACACTTGCGCTATTTAACTAACGCAGGGGCATTTTAGACATGACTGCAGGGTGCGAGTGTTTTGTGCTGGGGGAAGAGCAGAAATCAAAAATTAATGAGTAGGGTGATATAAGACTGCCCCATTCAAGTAACAACATTGCCACTTAAAACAAGTTTTGGTCTTTCTTCTGTAAATATCTTTAAAAGTTCAGATGAGGTCGAATAAAAGAGTTCACTAGATATCAGGATTTGGATCTAAGTTGTTGTAAATTGTGTTACAAGTTATAATTAATTAGATCAACTTTTTAGTTCTTTCTTTGGTAAATATCATATTTACTAATCACATTATATATATGTTATTAATCTTTTCGGTGTAAATATTTTTTTATACAATCAATTGAAATTGTTAAATCATTAAAAATGTTTGATTTTAATCGTAAATACTTCTAAAATCATATATATATAATTGATTGTGATTTGTTGGAAGTGCAATTTTGTTTTATATCGTTTCCAAATGAGAAATCCTAGCCTTCTTGCCCAAAATTCTCAATATTTTTGCAAATACAAATCATAATGTCTAGCTCTAGCAATTTTTTTTGTATGTAGGTGTAATTAAGAAAATTAAAAGACTATAAATCTTGTTTTTTGTTATTCAAAATTAAAATAAATGTAATAAGGCTAGTTTCTTCTATTATAATTGTTTTATTAAAAACAATTCAATAGTTTTATTTGCTAAATTACATACATAATCATAAAATTTTAACTTATAGTTATCTTGATCTTTGAATATGTAACCATTAAACCACAATAGTCTTTTAATGTATCAAAATAGTCTACAATTATGTATTTCGTTAGTGAAAATAGTTTCTAACGTTAAAATAGTCTTTCAATCGTGATTCCTTAAGAAGCTCACAAGTAATCAGTGTTACTAATCAATAACATACTCTGAAGTCTGAACTCATCAAGTGTTACTTGTCTCGTGGAGTTGCTAGGGAAGATTCGAACTATCAAGCGTAGATCAGTAGCACGAGTATTTTGGTAGTTTCGAAAATACAATATTACACTCTCAAAAGAAAATAAAACGGAGTAATACTTATTTCAAACAAATAACTACGATGGTCTTTTAATGTATCGAAATTTTAAAATAGATTATATGTTAGCTAAAATAGTCTATTACGTTAAAATGATTTATAAACATTATCATATTAGTCGTCAATATATTTTGTTATTGATACATCGGTTCTTATAAATATCTACCGTCATGAATTATTTTAACCAACAACTGTTTTAAAATTTTGATACATCACTATGGTTACTTGTTTTTAAATACCAAAACGACCCTTACCAAACAATAAAATATTGCACATAGTTGCAATTTGCAAAGTTATTACTCCCTCCTTCGTCCTTTTTACAAGAGAAAAAATTGGGCAACTAAAGTAAGTTGATGTATTTAGTTCATAATATAGACCAAATACATTAACTTTTGTTGACCCAATTGTTTCTAAAAAAAAAAATGACGGGGAGAGTATTAAATAAAAACATGGAAAAACAAGTTACGAAATTTAAAACGAAGCGATGAAAGGTGTTTCAAAGCACTTAGTTTTGCTACGAACAACATGGTCGCGGAGATGTTCATACGTCTCATTCCAGCACAACATAGCCCCAGAAACTAGTTCACTTCTGAACCATTGCTACAACAGAGATCTTCCCAAAGCCATGCTAACCTTAGATACCATGGAAAAACGCGGTGTCTATGCTGATGCAATAGCGTATTCTGAGCTCATCAAGTGTTGTTTGGCTCATAGAGCTGTTCGAGAAGGTAAACGCGTTCACAATCATATATTCTCAAATGGGTATCACCCAAAAACGTTTTTGATCAATACCCTTCTCAGTATGTATGTGAAATTTAATCTTTTGGAAGAAGCACAGATGGTGTTTGATAAAATGCCTGAAAGGAATGTTGTTTCGTGGACTACTATGATATCGGCTTATTCTTATGCTAAGCTTAACGATCGAGCTATGAAGCTCTTAGTTTTTATGATTAGGGATGGTGTCATGCCTAATATGTATACTTTCTCGTCTGTTTTGAGAGCGTGTGAGAGGCTATGTGATCTCAAACAGGTGCATTCGGGTATATTGAAAGTGGGGTTGGAGTCAGATGTATTTGTTAGGAGTGCGCTTATTGATGCTTACTCAAAGTTGGGTGAGTTGTTGGAAGCTGTAGGTGTGTTTCGTGAGATGGTGACAGGAGATTCTGTTGTTTGGAACTCTATTATAGCTGCTTTTGCTCAGCATAGTGATGGGGATGAAGCTTTAGAGCTATACAAGAGTATGAGGAGAGAAGGGTTTCCAGCTGATCAGTCTACACTCACGAGTGTTTTGAGAGCGTGTACTGGTTCGTCGTTGTTGGAGTTAGGGAGGCAGGTGCATGTACATGTGTTGAAGTTTGATCAAGATCTTATTCTTAACAATGCACTTTTAGATATGTATTGTAAGTGTGGTAGTTTGGAAGATGCAAAATTAATTTTCAATCGGATGGCTGTTAAGGACGTAATCTCGTGGAGCACCATGATTTCAGGGTTGGCCCAAAATGGTTTCAGTGTGGAGGCACTCAATTTGTTTGATGCCATGAAAGTCTCAGGTCCAAGACCAAACTATATTACAATTCTTGGGGTTCTCTTTGCATGCAGTCATGCAGGACTAGTAAATGAAGGTTGGGGCTATTTTCGATCAATGAAGAACCTTTACGGGATAGATCCTGGAAGAGAACACTATAGTTGCATGCTTGATCTTCTTGGAAGAGCAGGGAAGCTTGATGAAATGGTTAAGTTGATTCATGAAATGACCTGCGAGCCAGATGTTGTGACATGGAGGACTCTGCTTGATGCGTGCAGGGCCCATAGGAATGTAGACTTAGCCACATACGCTGCTAAGGAGATTATAAAGTTGGATCAACAGGACGCAGGAGCCTATGTATTGTTATCTAATATTTATGCAAATTCAAAAAGGTGGGATGATGTTGCAGAAGTTCGGAGGACTATGAGCGCAAGGGGGGTAAGGAAAGAACCTGGATGTAGTTGGATTGAAGTCAATAACCAAATACATGCTTTTATTGTGGGAGATAAATCTCATCCTCAAATAGATGAGATCAATAGAAAGTTAAACGAATATATTCGTAAACTAACTGATGCTGGTTATGTTCCTGACACAAATTTCGTGCTACAAGATCTTGAAGGGGAACAAAGTGAATACTCCCTTCGACACCACAGTGAAAAACTGGCAATTGTTTTTGGTATTATAAGCTTTCCTAGGGAGAAAACTATTAGAGTATGGAAGAATCTAAAGATCTGTGGCGATTGTCATATATTTGCGAAACTTATAGCAAAGCTAGAGCAGCGGCACATTGTAATTAGAGACCCTATTCGATATCATCATTTTCAAGATGGGGTCTGCTCATGTGGTGACTATTGGTAGCAGATAAGATGTTCAAGACAGAATCTTTGACTACCATTAGGTTCAAAACATCATAGATGAATCCACAGTGGCGTTTCTAATAGTTAATATGTCAGTCAGGTTGAATACACTTTTCTTTCACAATTTCCTTTATCTGCTTGTGTATTTGCCTTTGTAAAAGAAAATTAATCACTATTCTGAGCCTAGTTTTAGCAAATCAATACAAGGGTCAATATCTTTGTATACTGAAAAATAACCTTAAAGCTATCCAAACTAGATCCAGCCCAGTAACAGTTTGATGAATCTCACAACTCACATTCTACTAAGTTCTCTAAAATCTAGAGAAAGTTAAAGTAGTTTCATTATGAACTAGTAAATCTTTCTTTGATTCTTCTGTTTCTTATACATGTAAATTATTCTTGCAGCTTATGAACTGAAATGTCCAGAAATTTTCAATATTTAAATCCTTTGGGCGGGCAAAGGCTCCTTCTAAGGTAAATGCTTCTGTTTTGTTGCTAGAATTATTACATATTATTTTCTGCATACTTACACCAGGGTATGTATGTCTAATGATGATTTTGTTAACATGTTTTATGGAATTTGAGCCAATCTGTCGTACTGTTTTTCATTTTAAAGTCACTTGGCTTCTTTGGTATTGGCCTATTTCCAGCAGCAACACAACTGGCAAGAATTGTGCTTTAATTCCTAGCTACACATTTTGATTTTAGAGGCTTTGACTGGAATGAGGGTGAAACTTGATGGCATTGATTTTATCATTCAGGGTTATAATATATATACACAAATTTTATTGCAAAAGCAATTTTATATCATAAGTTTATTTTCTCCCAAATTTTGGTGTTGTGGCATGAAATATTGTACCACTTGAAAATAGTACAAATATATTGAGTTGTGTGATAATATGTGGTGTAGGCCATCTCGAGATTGGCTTTCTCTCTAAAGTGTAAGATACCGATTACAACTGTGGTGTAGGCCATTCTTGACTTGGTTCCAACTAAAAGCTAACATTTTCAGTTAAATCTGGGAAGACTCATGCTAAGCACTGCAATTCATTTTTTCTATTTTAGTTACGTGTTTCAACCAGTTTTTTTCCCCACTAACTCTGCAACCTCTTCCATATCCCTTCCTTCCTAATTTTATATAGATGTGTTTTATTTGACATCAACTATGAGGCTGACTCTTTTACACATCCATAGCAAAATATGTGAAGATGATCCTGCTTGTGGATGGGAATTTTTTCTATGAAATTCACTCCTGCAAGTTGCAGGGCCAACCGCGCCGCTGTCCAGGATTGACTACCTAGCCTGCAACACTGGAAATATATCATGACTTGGCTCTGTATCCACAGATCATTCAGAGGTGAGATTTGGGAACCCTTGGTATGATGGATGTTTATTTTGTGATGAGGATGTTGGCTGGGGTAGTTTTAGCTGGCATGTGTCTTGGAAACACTATTTTCACAGTGTGTTGCGATTGAAACTAGTAGCTTGAGTAGATCGCATATCGCAGTTCCAAACACACAATTAGACGGCAGTTACAGAACTTGGAGTGCAGGGCTAATGGATGACATTTTAGTGGGGAATTATCGTGGGAGTTGAGACTTTTGTAGTATTTGACATGCGAACAGAACAGAACAAATGTTCTGCTTTTCTTGGTTTCATAGTTTCAAAGGAACCAAAATATATTTATTTATTTACCTTATATCCTGATTTATTTAATTTTATCATGTATCCTGTTCTAACTCATCTGCCAAAAGCCACACCTACATTTGGCTGGCTTGGTGGAGCGAAATCTGGCTGCTGCCGCCTGCTGTTGTGTTGGGTAATTAGATTTAGGAGGGAAAAGTGCTGGTGAGGTTGTCAGGTTGTAGATGATTTTTTATAGTGTCTTTAAAGCTCAAAGTCCAGATGAGATCTACACAAGTTTTTTCGACTCCTGAACCACCGATGAGTTGGCAATATTTTTTAAAATATATCTATGATAACTGTTAAATGTTACGGTATTAACTTTTCTCACTCCCAAAATCAAAGAGACATGAGACATGCAGTATAGGTCTAGATCTAGAAATAGATTGGACTAAATTGAGCTATTACAAAGTTTAATTTTGATTTACTTGGCATGGACTATTCACACTGCTAAGAACAACAGTTGCATCATGTTCTAGTATTAATGGCAGTCCTTGTTAAGTAGGTTTGCATTTACTCCTGCCTTGACCCCTGCACACCAAGTTTGAAATGAGAAACAAGGAAATGAAATATCATTTCAGTCACTTGCTAAATTTATACAGATTAAGCAAGTCTTCCACAGTGACAAAACTATGGACACAAGTCTTAGACACTCATAAAAAAGCAAAATATAGAGTTAATTTTTTTTGGTTATGTTTTAAATAATTAAAAGAAATTCCATTAAAAAAAAAATTAAAAGAATAGAAGGTATAATTAATATTTTGTGAGTATGCCTATAATATTTATATTTGATCTTGTGACCATATAAGAATAATCCAATACAGATTCAAAATAGTCTATAAATGAAAGAAAGATAATAATAATTTTATAAACTTTCTATTTGACGGAATGAAAGAAATCCTTATCAATTTTTTTTGTTGTTGAAAGAATCCTTATCAATTTATTGTTTTCACAAGTATGAGTAATGCATCTAGTATTAATTATATGATACAACAGGAAAAAAAAAAATATTATATTGAAATTGACACTTATGTTGAAGGAGTATATCTTTATCTCTTCCTCTATTTTGTTCCTTTTCAAATGTGTTGTTCAGGTCACAACTTTTAGCATGTCATTAACTCATTGACCATTTTAGTGCATGTTTTGTATCACGATGAATTTGTAAAAATCACGGTGTAAAACATGCGCTCAATAGTCCGCTAGCTATTAGGTGCTCACTGGCTGCCATATTCCTCCAATACAAAATTCAACATAACATTATGTGTGTATATACAGTTTTCGACTTTTATAGTTTTTTTTCTTTCTCTTATCGGTCACACACATTCAAATTGTATTTTAAGCAATGTCAAATACTATGTCTAATTTTGTGTGTCTAGACAACACAACTCTTTTAACATTTTAAAGAAATAATTGAAATTTTTTTTGTAAGTAAAGAAATAATTGAAATTTTTTTTGTAAGATATTCATACATGTTGAGTTCAAAGTGTAAATTCGAGTCCTTTGTTACATGACACAACAACATTGCCAAGTTTTTATCGACTTTGAACTTGATAATCAAATATTTTATTCCAGCATCGTCTATGTTCTTTGCATGCTCTCTTGTAAAAATCGATTGATAATATCATAGCTTCATAATTTTTTATTTTATTCCTAGGCCGACATATAAACCTGTTTTTGACAATTATTATGTTGTTGTAACATGTACAAAGAAACAAAACAAACCGAGTCTTTTCCACAAATAATAAACCGCAGTGACACTAACACAGTTACACTTTACACAATGGGGAAATCTAGTACCTTGGTTCATTCTTCTAGACTTTTTTTTCTTCTGCTTCTTCTTCTCAATGTCACTGTTTCAGAAGCATCCCCAACAGAAGAATCAGTGTACACCTCATTCCTTGAGTGTTTAACAAACCACACAAACCCTTCAGACCAAGTCTCCAACATACTCTTTTCTCAAACCAATGTTTCTTTTTCTTCTATTCTCCAAGCATATATTCGTAATGCTAGATTAAACAAAACTTCAACACCAAAACCCTTACTAATCATCACTCCTCTGCAACAATCCCATGTTCAAGCTACCATACTTTGTGCCAAAGCCATTAAAATTCAACTCAAAGTAAGGAGTGGTGGCCATGACTTTGAGGGTATCTCATATGTCTCTAACCAACCCTTCATTATTCTTGACATGTTTCAGTTCAGGAACATCACTGTTGACATACAAAATGAGGTTGCTGTGGTTCAGTCTGGTGCTATACTTGGTGAGGTTTATTATAGGATATGGGAGAAGAGTAAAGTTCATGGCTTTCCTGCTGGGGTTTGTCCTACTGTTGGTGTTGGTGGTCACTTGAGTGGTGGAGGGTATGGTAATATGATGAGAAAATTTGGCTTGTCTATTGATAATGTTGTTGATGCTGAAATTGTTGATGTTAATGGTAGGATTCTTGATAGGAAATCAATGGGGGAAGAACTTTTTTGGGCTATTAGAGGAGGTGGAGGAGCGAGTTTTGGAGTTATTTTATCATACAGTATTAAGTTGGTTCAAGTACCGGAAGTTACTACTGTTTTTAACGTTGCGGAGAGTTTGGATAGTTTGGATCAGAATATCACTGAGTTTGTGTTGCAGTGGCAGAATGTTGCACCGCGTACCGATGATAGGCTTTTCATGAGGCTGCATATTCAGCCTGCAAGTTCTAAGGTTGTAAAAGGGGAGATAACTGTTAGAGTCTCAGTTATGGCTTTGTTTCTTGGAGGTGCTGATGAACTTGTTACACTTTTAGGGAAGGAGTTTCCTTCTCTTGGTTTGAAGAAAGAAAATTGTTCTGAAATGAGTTGGTTTGGTTCTGTGCTTTGGTGGGCTGGTATTGGCAATTCAAAACCAGATGAACTTCTTGACAGGAATATTGATTCAGCGAAATTTCTCAAGAGGAAATCTGATTATGTGGAGAATCCAATTTCAAAAGATGGGTTGGAAGGGATATATAAGAAGCTGATTGAATTGGGAAAAGTAGGATTGACTTTCAATCCTTACGGTGGAAAAATGAACTTGATAGCATCTAATGCTACCGCGTTTCCTCACCGTGCAGGGAATCTGTTCAAGGTTCAGTATTCGGTGAATTGGGATAAGCCTGGAATTGATATAGAAAATAATTTTACAAATCAGGCTAGAATGCTGTATGATTACATGACACCTTTTGTTTCCAATAATCCAAGAAGAGCCTTTTTAAATTATAGGGACCTTGATATTGGTACTAATGATTTTGGAAATAATAGTTATGAACAAGGAGTTGTTTATGGAATGAAGTATTTCAGTAACAATTTTGAGAGGCTGGTTAAGATCAAGACTGCAGTTGATCCAGAAAACTTCTTCAGGAATGAACAAAGTATTCCAACTCACCCTGGTAAGTAATAGAGGATGGAGTTATGAAATTGTTTGATGCATTTGTTTGTTCATATGTTATTGGTGGGCCTATTAGTTCCTACTTCCTACTGATTTGCTAATTAATTTTATTATAATAACAAACCTTAAGGGTGTGTTTGGATGGAGGGTTTAGGAGGGGAAGGGAGGGGAGGGCTGACTTTTCTTTTTTAAATTACGGACATTATAAAATGATTTTTAAATGTCTTTTAATGATTGTAGGATTCAATTTGAATGTCTTTCCTTCAATGATTGCAGGTTCCGACTCCGGTGCCAGTACCTCTAGTGCGGACAAATTGTTACTTTCCAGCATGTGTAGGAAACTTATGGTAAAGGCGGTAATCATATGGTTTCTCATGCTTGAATTGTTCATATGATTACTGTAATTATACACGGATTTAGATTAAATATCCCTATAAAGAAGATACACTCTACTGTTTATTTGCTTAAAACCTTAGTGTTCTTGTAAAGGAAATTGTAACTGAAAATAGGTATGCTGCTGTCAGTAGATTAGTAGCAATCACATTGGCAAGTGGTTTCAGAGGAGGAAGGAAAGAAATAAAATGAATGTCATACAAAAGTAACTCCTCTATATATAATAGTACTGGCTTACATAGTTCTGCAGAGGAGACCGAGTCAAATCTTAGAATTTGATTTGAGTCTAACTTAACATACAAAACCGACTTTTAAGGTGAGACTGTCTATCACCTATAAGTAACCACTTATTTGATCATATCACTAATTGATGTGAGATCTCAAACATAAAATATATCTTAGTTTGACTTGCGATACCAATCTTTTACAGTATCAGATCAAATTAAATTTCAATTACTAATTACATAGTTAAAAATGTAGCTCTCGTTAGCACTAGGAGTTGCCAGATTGAATTTTTAAGGTTCTGGGAACAATCCAGCGGAAAGGGTTAAGTCACATGCAAGAAAGTGTGAACATTGGAAAGAAAAAGAACCATTGGAGATGAGGCTTTAAATATTAAGCTTCTCTGCAAATAATGCTGCTGAAACTGGGCATCATAACTTGATCCTATGAATCCAATAAAGATAAGTAAATAATGAAAAACACACTTACTCAACATTTTGAGTCATTGGCGATTAGTCCAAAATTCCAAAGTGTTCAAAATTCAACAGCTCCATTTATCTGCCTATTGATCTAAGAGTATGTATTCTGTCCAAACAAGCTTCAGAGAAGTTAATATTCAATTGACTTTGATACACCAATTAAAACGCCACTTTTACAATATTAATATTTAATACACTGTATTTTTATCATGACACTTTTACATTTACAGACTTGTTTTTACTTTTTTTCTCTGTTGAAAGTAATTTTAGAAGCAATTGAGTCAGCAATTGCTCACTATTAGGAGGTTATACATTCTGCAACATTGTTACACAAAGCTTTCTCCCTCTTTGATGTATTGAGCCTTTGCTATTTGGCATGCTGCAGAATTCAGAATGAAGTAAATTATCATTTATTAATCTATTTCATCTCTAATTCTATCTATCCTTTATTACCATTTTACAATGGAATTCGATCAAATACCGATGTCCCTTGTAAGGGGTTTTTTGGTTTCTCGGTTATCTCCCTCAATCCATAGTATCTATCCCAACCATTGTATATAATAATGATCAGTCAACTAAAACAAACTGATCAAAAGTCTACAACCACCGCATATGATTTTATATCAAGGCACAAATCAGCTCCCACAAATAAAATAAATCAATCAATAGGATCGTTCAAAATACATGCTATAACTTATGAGAATGAATGTGATACATATTATGACACGTATCGTCACCCTCAAATAAAATAAATGACTACATGCTTTAAAAAAGAATCTTGAGATACCCTCAACATTTAAAAATCATGTTCAGCCTATCTTCTCTTATGTACCTAACCAGGTTGAGTTGTGTTAACGATCGAGTCACATTTCAAGATACTGAATCAAGGTGAAAACCTTAAAGAAATACAATTATTGCTGATATTGCTGCAGACATGTATTGCACCAGAATAATTATTAAGTATTGTGAAATGTTTGTTCTGTCCTGTGCTGTTTTTTTTTCTTTTCCCAATGATATGCAAATATGAGGTGAGATAGATATATGCATGTTTCTCATGAGTCCAAAATGGCCAATGAGAATAAAGTATACCAATAATCTAGAAAATGATAACTGTAGAAAAAACAATGACATGTATAATTGTAGTATTTTTGGCATGCTTGCCAGATAGACTTGAATGAGCTGGATACACTAAAATTAATACACACTAAAGACACAAACTTTTGTGGTCCAATATGTCTTCTTCTTTATAAAGTCCTAACTTCAACTACCCTTATCTTATGTCTCTTTACTACCATTTCCAGAATTGCAATGGATAAATCAAATTCTGTTCCATTTCTTTCTGCTTTTATTATACTTCTTTTTCTTGTACATGTTTCTAATTCTCATGCAGCCCCATCAAGTGAGTCCATTTATGTAACTTTTCTTCAGTGTCTTAAAAACCACACTACCCAACTAAATCAAGTTTCCAACATAGTTTATTCCCAAACCAATGCATCATACACCTCAATTTTCCAAGCCTTTGTTAGAAATGCTAGGTTCAACACTCCTTCCACCACAAAACCATTACTTATCATCACCCCTCTGCATGAAAACCAAGTACAAGCCACTGTTCTTTGCTCAAAAACCATTGGTCTTCATCTCAAAATCAGAAGTGGAGGCCATGATTTTGAAGGTATTTCGTATATCTCTGATGTTCCCTTTATTATCCTTGATATGTTCAATTTCCAAAACATCACTGTCGATATACAAAACGAGATTGCTATCATTCAAACCGGTGCAAGTCTCGGACAAGTGTATTATAGGATATGGGAAAAGAGTAAAATTCATGGCTTTCCTGCCGGTGTTTGTCCAACTGTTGGTGTTGGTGGACACTTGAGTGGAGGAGGATATGGTAACATGATGAGAAAATTCGGGTTATCTATTGATAATGTTGTGGATGCTAAAATTGTTGATGCTAATGGTAGGATTCAAGACAAGAAAACTATGGGAGAAGATCTTTTTTGGGCTATTAGAGGAGGTGGAGGAGCAAGTTTTGGTGTTATCTTATCATATACGGTTAAACTTGTTTCGGTACCAGAAAAGGTTACAGTTTTTCAAGTAGACAAGAGTTTGGAGCAGAATGCTACCGAGATTGTTTTCCAGTGGCAACAAGTTGCGCCGCATACAGACAATAGGCTTTTCATGAGACTAGTATTGCAGCCTATGAATTCAAAGGTTGTGAAGGGTATGAAAACTGTAAGTGCTTCAATTCAAGGTATGTTTCTTGGAGGTGCTGATGAACTTGCGACATTATTAGGGGAAGAGTTTCCTTTGTTGGGACTAAAAAAGGAAATTTGCAAGGAAATGAGTTGGATTGAGTCTGTATTTTATTGGGCTAATTACAATGATGGATCATCCTTAATTACACTTCTTGATAGAAGTCATTACAAAGTACATTTCAACAAAAGAAAATCTGATTATGTAAGGTCACCAATTCCTAAAGAAGGGTTGAAATGGATAATGAATAAGTTGATTGAGCTTGGAAGAGTTGAGCTTGTTTTCAACCCTTATGGAGGAAAAATGAGTGAGATATCCTCCGAAGCAACCGCGTTTGCTCACCGTGCAGGGAATCTGTACAAAATTCAATATACTGTGAGTTGGGAAAATTCAGCAGCTGATTTAGAAAAGACTTTTATAGGTCAAATTAGAATGATGTATAGTTACATGACACCATTTGTGTCCAAAAATCCAAGGAGTGCTTATTTGAACTATAGGGACCTTGATATTGGTATTAATAGTAATGATAAGAATGCATACAAAGATGGAATGGTTTATGGAATGAAGTATTTTGGTGAAAATTTTGAAAGGTTGGTGAAGGTTAAGACTGCAGTTGATCCTGAAAACTTCTTCTGGAATGAGCAGAGTATCCCTACACTTCCAAGCAAGGCATAGGGAACCTAACCGACAGAAGAAGGATTGAATAGTTTAATTTTATTTTCATTATGAATGATAGGAGCCAAAGGCTCATTGGATAGTTGATTTCATATTAAATATTGTGTTTAAAATTTTTATTTGTGTCTTATTATTTGTTATTGGCATACCAAGTTTGAGCTTAAAAATAAGTCTATGACAGTAATCGATCGAGTCTATCCAAACTCTCACAGAAAAATTAGTTTATGATAGGTAACGGGTCAAGTTTGGACCTTAATATTTTGAACACATCAAACTTAGGATTTGCAAAGCTCAACTATATTCCCACCTCTAGGAAGAAGGAACATGAGGGTTAAAGTGCTAAAAAAGTAATGGGTTATAATCTCCTACTAACAAAATAAAAACTAAAAAACTAGCATCTATGAATTTTATAATTGTGTACAGAGACTGTATTAAATTTAGCTTGTAGGAAAGTGAAGAAACAGTGTGATGGGAATAAGGATCAGAAATCTACTTAGTCCGCTTCTTTTTTCATTATGAGTTTCTCCCGCGTCCTATGCAGTTTGGATATAGAATCTAAACGGTATAAACACCCCATAAAAACCTACAAAAACACGTTGAAATATTTCATATTTTACAATTCGAATAAGGCGTGCGTGAAACTCATAGAGTGGAAAAAGTAATCACCATCTACTTATGGTGTATAGTTCATGAAAGGCCCAACTGAATTTAAGCCTACATGGTCAAATGTCATACTTTTGTCGGTGTTTTTCGGTCATTTTCCATGTTCCCCAACTGAGTTTTAACAACCCTTGCATCATCATACCATTTCAAGACAATTGCTCTTTAGGCGTCCAGAAAAGCCTAACGGTGGTTAACTATCATTTGAATTTAAATCAAGTGAACCGATTTAAAAGTGTCTCAACCGATCTAAAAATTGACGAACAATGGTTAACTTCCATTCGATGAGTGTCGAGTAATAACCGGGTGCCTAAAGAGCAATCTTCCATTATCAAACGCATGACCCACATCCTTCTTCTTTTTTTTTTACAACAAGACCACCCACATATTGCCCTAGTTTTTGCAAAAAATTCCAAAACTGCCCTACTTTTTCAAAAAATTGCAGAAATACCCTACTTTTTCTGACTTTCTGGTACCCCTCCACTTGGAGTTGCGGGGTACCCTAAAAAGTGACAAAATTTTGTCCTTATTATACCCCGCAACTTGGACTTGCGGGGTATTTTTCTATTTTTTTTTCGAAAATTTTAAATACCCCTCTACTTGGAGTTGCGGGGTATTTTTGTATTTTTTTTTATAAATTTTAA
>Ga0228710_1006192_pt1 | contig 18287 bp, 8 predicted proteins | sample MedpolnodulmetaG_FD_177995 | JGI IMG/M metagenome (GOLD analysis project Ga0228710, IMG submission 177995) | Root nodule microbial communities from Medicago polymorpha collected in Santa Monica, California, United States - pink nodules | ecosystem: Host-associated > Plants > Roots > Nodule...
GAAAGTGGTTTCCCTTCTTCATACAAAGAAATGATCTTTTTGCAGATACAATAAAGAATCCAATTAACCAAATTTACCTGATGTAGAGGCAATCAAGAAAGCCGCATAAGTAAATATATAACCTACTGAAAAGTGGACTAATCCAACCAATCTTGCTTGCACAATGGAAAGAGCCACTGGTTTATCTCTCCATCGAATCAAATTCGCCAATGGTGTGCGTTCATGAGCCCATGCTAAAGTTTCGATCAATCTAAAGTAAATAACAGAAATATAAAGTTTGTTTGGAAAATTTATTGGAGATGAGTGATTAAGTCGGTGAATCCGCTATTGCTTTATATGAATCGTTTATCTCTCTTTACTCTCAATATTTATTCGTTCTTTAAGACAAACTAACTAATTAGTTTTGATCAATCTCTTGGCTCGAAACCCTTTCCTAAGTTATAACCTTTTAATCTCTTAAACTGATTGAATAACCGCGGAAGCTAGGTCAGAACGTTAATTCCTAAGTCATAACTCACAACTTCCTATCTCTAGTTTCATATGTAAAGCTAAACAGGATTATTATTTTAGGATTAATAGCTAAGTCTAGTAGTCAATTAATACCTAAGATCAATTAATATGATTGAAAGAAGCTAGAGTTAATAGTCCAGCAAACAATCATAAGAAAAGCAATGAACACAAATAATTTTGAATAAAGACTGGATAATATTGATCATAAAGAGAGTTTTAACTACTAATTCACATATTACAATAGGTTCATTATGGCTCAATCAATCTAAGAGTTTAGCTAATCATAACTAAACAATCATAAACATAGACAAGAGTAAACATACATAAATCCGGACCAACTATGAGTTGGTATGAGATTCATGGCTTGTTCTTCGTTCTCCTGGTGCTTACTATGCTCAAAATCGCAATCAAAATCGGTCCCCTAATTCTTGGCCACATCTGGCTTTTTATAGAAAGAATTTTAGGGTTGCATAAAAGCCCATCATCGTGCCACGTTACGAAGATATCATGGTGCGGTTCGCTTCATTAATTCTATGTGGCAGCAGACAAAACCTAACATCGTGGCACACGATTCTTAAACTGTCGTGACACGATATTTCCAGTGTTGAATTCCTTTGTCCCACGCATATGTAACGTGCGACGAGCCTTACCAAACGTGGCACGATTCTTCACTCTTAGAAATATTTTTATCAACTTCTCTTTTGTGCTCTTGTTCCATCTTGATCTGATTTAACCATGTATTACAAGTGATTGACTCTCTATATGCCATAAAAATGATCAAAATACTGGTGTTGACGTGCAGTCATCAATGTTATATTGTTGTTTGGCAAACTAAGAATTTCCAAATCAGCCAGAATCTCAACTATATTACATGAATTCAATTGTAAGATACGAATTCGAGAATCGATCGTATGGGAAGAACTTTTTCCACTATACAATGACACTTTTGTTGGAGTCTAAATTTAGAAAAACTAGCTTTTATAGCTTCAGAAACCTGTCAAGATCTAGCTTTCCATGCAAAGAATTAAAGGATAGGTCCAAGACAATTAAATTTGTTAGGTTCGTTACCCAAGATGGAATTTCACCCTTTATATTGCTATTTTGTGCACTTAAATATTGTAGTTGGGTGGTATTTACAAAAGATAATGGGATATCATTGCCAACAATGACTCAGGGTATGTCCAAGGAAAGTAGTGATGAGAGCTTACCACAAATATTACACAACGAGTTTCAAAATGTGACATCCCCTAATAACTCTACTCTATTACAAGAGTCAAAGTTATTAGTGTGGAATATTTTATTATTTAGTTATATTTCAGATTTCTAATTGGATAGCTAATTAAATAATTAATTAGTTGATATGGACTCAATGAGTGGATGTCTGGATGACCCATTAACGAAATAATGGGAAACCCTATTGGTCATCCAATATAAAAGAGGTTATGGTCCCCAATACACCGTACACGGCAAAAACGTTATTTTCTACCCATCTGAAGAGAACTCGAGGCATAAAGATATCGGTTGAGGAAGAACCATATCAGCCGTCGCTAACCCTTTGTTGTGTTTCAGATTAGATCATCTCTTTCAACTCTTGTCATTGTTGAGAGAATCAAAGCTTCATCTAGGTATTCCTAATACCTTTCTTCTTATTATCTTTAATAAATCAAACATGTCGTAAATTCGATCATAATCATGTTCAATGTTTTGTTTGCTTCCGTTATCGATTCATAATTGTTGAAAATGTCTTATGAAATCTGTTTTTACTAAGACATAAATTTCTAACAATTAGTCCTTCAACAAATTACTAGTGATGGTATTGATAATATTTCATTTGACTTTGATCCCAACTGGTGCAACATAGAATTGTAAGAAAGAGACTTGCATTCAATATATTGTACATAGGTTGTGTTGTTAATATCTCTAATACTTAAATATTGGACAATTGAATAATGAATGACTTTCGTTAAACGGGCATCTAATTGATGCTAGAATGTGAAAATCGAAATCATGATATGTTGATAGCATATGTGTTATTTAAATCCCATAATGATATATACGTATATGTATTTCAATTTCAACTCAGTGCTCATATACTATAAAGTAGTGACAAGATTTGTCCATCAAACATCAACTCATTCTCGTTCTCAAACTTGTCCATCAACTCATCTTATCAAATGTTAGTTTGTCATAAGAATATCACTGTCCTTTCATGTTGGAACATAGATTGATGTGATGTTAGATGAAAAATCGGAAGATTAAACATCAAGTAATTATATTTTGATATAATGTTATGTGAATTGAAAAAACAGAGTGTGAGGGTCCCACATAAAATAGAACACACACATTAGTAGTATTTAAATTGCGGTATTTAATTTTAAATACTTGATAATGATAAAAACAATCGTAATTATTATTTTTATTCGTGAATATCACTTCCCATAAATTTAGCTTGTGGTGATTGTGATAAGAATAAAAATTTAATTGAATTTCTTATATTTACTTCATTCAAATCCAATAGTTTGTTTCCTCCACTTTTGTGGATTGGTTTTTTTGATCCTATCCACAAGTGTTGTTGAACTGATTAATGGATAAACTTTATTTTAATTTATCCATTAGAGTAACTGTCGTCACAATTTTTGTTAAAACAGTTACAGAATCTCTATATAAATAGAGGACTTCACTCAATTCAAAAATCACACCAAAGAGTTTCATTGAGTTGTTGGGAACTTTTTCTCTCTTCTCCCTTTCTTGACTTGTGTTGACCAGTCTTTCTTCTCTTCATCTTCTTATCCATATTTGAGTGGTCTCAGCACCATAATAGAGTGGTAACAATACCATATTAAAGTGGTTTCAGTATTAAATTAAAGAGTGGTCTTAGTACCATATTTGAAGGTGCAGTAGTTAATAGCTGAGCTTGTTTTATCCTGGAGGCAGCGTGTGGTTGATAGTCTGCCTTACACAATTTTGGGCAGTGCCACAAAACGTCTTAAAGAGAGCAGCGACCTGGTCGTGACTCAACCTAGTAACAACTTCGGTAAATAATAGAATTTGAAAATCCAAAAACTAACATTTCATAATCGCGTTCCATTTCTTGATTCTACCATTCAATTGCAAAAGACAAAGAACACAGGTAGAAAATCCTAATTTTGGACGGTGGTGATGACAAGGCTTTTAGAGACGAGTAATGTGGATGAAGGTTGACGGACATTGGAAAAATAAGTGACCGACACTCTAAATTTTCATAAGAAGGACCCAACGCACTTCTATATCGAAGAGCATTAGAGTGATCAATTCGTGCTTTTTTTTAAAAATTTTAATCTTTATTGATAACTTAACCTCATTCTTTAGAATAAATATCCTTCTCAATAGAATGTTGAATGGAATGAATTACAGAACAAGGTTAGATTCAACAAAGTGTTTCAACTCACAATTTTAACTTTGTGGGATAGCTTGCTTGTAACGCTAGTAAAGGATAGGATATAGTTCAAATTTTCAGTTATGACACTCAGATTGTTATTTCTCTTCTGTACTTGAGCAATAATAACTTTTACAAGTGTTGTATAAATAGATGAAGTGAATAATAAAATCACAACTTAGTAATTCATTCAATTCTATTCAGCATTTCTATCTCTCCCTTAAAAACTTTCTAATGCTTCTTCTCTTTTAATAAACTATAAGTGAGTGAAATTAAGTGATTGTGTGCAAGTGTAAAGTGATTGGATTGCACCAACAGAACTTATTTTATAGTATTTCATTCTATCAACAATTAAAATACATACAAAGCACACACATACTAAAGGCAATCACAACTACAGGAAATTACAACAAATGAAAACCATAAAAGTATAGATATGTTTTATGCTTTCAACTCAGAAGATCCTTTTAAGCCATCCATATACCTGCACAAAGTAAGTGATTCCCAATGCCACTCCCGCAACAAGACCACCTCCATACCCAATAAGCGCTATTTTCCAATCAAATTCAAAGAATGGTCCTGAGTCGTCATCATCATCATCATCAGAGGTAGAAGGCCCTGCATGATCCGTACATTTCTTCAATAATTGGTCCCCGCATAGACCTTTGTTACCCTTAAACGAATCACCTTTGAATGTAGAAAACTGATTATTTTGTGGTATAGGACCTGTGAGATTGTTAAAGGACACATTTAAGTACTCCAGAAAGGTGATTTCAGCCAACTGTTGGGGAATTTTCCCAGAAAGACTGTTGAGAGAAAGATCTAGTGCTTCAAGGTTTGAAAGATTCCCCAAGGAAGATGGTATGCTTCCATTAAGAAGGTTATTTGACAAGTTGAGCAAAACAAGACCCTTTAAATCGCCTATCACTTGTGGTATGTCTCCACTTATTTTGTTGCTTGAAATATCGATGGCTATTAAGTTGTAGAAATTTTGAAGGTTCTTGTAAACCATGGCCAACCCTTTGTTTGAAATTGTGAACGGATAAAACTGATCATCTGTTGCAAGATATTGTCCTGTATTGGTCGACCATGTGTAAGATTCATATTGTAATTCACTTTTGTTGGTAGTTTTCATTGTTTTCCATCTTTGAATCATTTTTGATGGAAAACTTCCAGAGAACTCATTGTGAGAAAGGTCAATAATGTGAAGCTTGGAAAACGTGCATGTCATGTTGCCAAAGCACCTAATGTCTCCATGAAATTGATTGTTACTTAAAGACAATACCTTCAACTCGGGTAATTCTTCCATCCAGAATGGAAATGAATCATTGATATTGTTATAACTAACATCAAAGAACTCTAGCTTTCTGTTGTTGACCAATGCCCTAGGCAACTGACCCTGAATATTGTTGTTACTGAGATCAATCATCTGAATGGAATTTCCTATCATGTATATTTTAGGAATGAGGCCAGACAATTTGTTCACACTTAGATCTAGAATTTCTAAAGATTGGCTAAAGTTTCCCAAACATGAAGGAATGTTGCCTCTTAACTTGTTGAACGATAATTCAAGCATCTTAAGTGATTTAAGATTGCATAGGGATGGGGATATTTCTCCTGTCAATGAATTGTTGGAAATAGTTAATCTGTGTAGACTTGCTTTTTCCCACAACCAATTGGGTAGCGATGTTATATTGTTGTTTGACAATTTAAGAATTTCCAGATCAGCCATATCTCTTATAAATGTTGGAATTTCAACTAAATTGCATGAATCCAATTGTAAGATTTGAATTCTAGAATCGTTCAAATGGGAATAATTTTTCCCACTATACAATAACAATTTGTTGTGTGATAGATCAAGAAAAAGTAGCTTTTTGAGCTTTAGAAATGTGTTAAGCTCTTGCTTTCCATGCAAAGAATTGTCAGCTAGGTCCAAGGCAACTAAATTTGTTAAGTTCATTACCCAAGATGGAATTTGTCCCTTCATATTGCTATTTTGTGCACTTAATACTTCTAGTTGGGTGAGATTTGCAAAAGATAATGGGATGTCACTGCTAATATTGACCGAGGATATAACCAAGCCGGTTAATGATGAGAGCTTACCAACCCATGAGATGGTCTCAATAGTAATTAATTTATTGTAACCAATGTCCAAGACACTTAGTTTGGTAAGATTGGCCAAGGATACAGAAGGGTCGCCCCTGAATTTGTTTTCATTGAGGCATATCCCCGTGAGTTGTGTGAGGTTTCCAAGTGAGGAAGGAATATACCCAACAAAATAACAACCTTGAATTGATAAGGTTCTTAAAGAACTAAGCTTTCCAATGGATACTGGTAGTGTACCATAGAAACCCGTACCATCAAGTCCTAACTTGATGAGTGAACTAGACTCAAACTCAGGCAACCTACCTTGGAGATTTGGATTATATCTCAAATCCAGAAATTCCAGGTTTGGAAGATGAAATACACCAACTGGAAATTCACCATACAATTCAGAATTGTAAAGATCTAATTTTTTCAACGAAGTTAGATTTGTGAGTGTGTCTGGTAAAGTAGGTGAAATAGTCACATCACAAAGAGAAAGGATCTCAAGTTTTGTTGAGTTTTGAATTATGCTTCTGAGACTAGACAATTTGAGTTGCAACAAATTCACATCATTACCATCAGGACTTACTATAGTTCCGAAGCCTAGAACAAGAGACAACAGTTTGGACAATTGTGAAACTTGTGGAGGAATTTCTCCAGAAAATAAGCTATAAGAAAGGTTCAGATATTTTAGTTGTGAAAGCTGACCTATCTTGGATGGGATTTGAGAGTAATTGAAGTCATTGTCAGAAAGATCAAGAACTCGAAGGTGCACGAGGTGAAAGAGACTGCTATTTGCATCCATTGCACCATAGAGTTGGCTGCTGCTAAGATCAACATGAATCACATGATCAGTGTGCTCATGACATTTAATACCATCCCATGAGCAACAATCTGTGCTGGAATTCCAAGAAGCTGTTTTTGGATAACTTAGAGGGTACTCGGAGGCAATCTTTTTTATCTTGAAGCCTTCATTAAATTGTAACAAGGCATGGCTTTCATCATCATGACACTTTGGCTTAATTAAAGGAAAACATGTAGTAAATGTTAAAGAGAAAATTGAATAAAGGAAAAGAAATTTTCCTACCAAAGCAAGAGACCAGACAAACACCATTGTATCTTAATATTTTTGAAACTGAATGTTTTGGTTGAAGTGCTAGACGCATATTATGTGGTTCTTATAGTAAAGGAATGAACAGCATATAATAAATGAAAATGTTTTCTAGTGAACTTGATTAGCATTGACCGTGTAATTTGGGTAAAAATTTCCATCTAACTATTATCTCTCCAACCAATTCCATACCTAACCAATTTAATATCTTGACGCAGTCAACCGTAAGAGTTTAAATTTGTACCGTCTTACTGTACTAATTTCTAACACATGCATTTTACACAAGTTCTATTTGACGTAGTTAGGCACATTTCGAGTTCATTAAATTGGTCTCTATCTTTGTACCAAATTCTTAAATTGATCTTTAACTCTATTAATACTTAAAATGGTCTCTATATTTGTCAAACGTTTCTCAGATTGGTCCCCGACTCTATTAGTTGTTTTGTATTTCAAGTCATTAACGTTCCAAATAAAATTCAAAAGGCATTATGTCATTAACCATTAAATAATATCCAAAAGATATTGAACCATTAACACTTAAGATACAAAACAACTAATAGAGTCAGGGACCAATCTGAGAAACAGTTGACAAAGACAGAAATCATTTTGAGTTATTAATAGACATGGATCAATTTGACATACTTATTGACTATTATTTATGTAGAACTAGATATCTTTAAAAAAAATCTAGAACTAGGTATGAAAAGCAATAACTAACAGAATTTTAGAAATTATACAGAAATTATTATATATAAAAATCAATTATCAACACATTTTATTGACTATTACCCCTTCTCTTGTCCAGTAAGATTACTATCAATTATCAACACATTTTATCAACACAACAAGTTAACTTTAAGGTTAAATAAATGCACACAACAAGTTAACTTTATGGTCCCTTCAAAAAATAAAGTTAACTTTATGGTTAAATACATGCATATGCAAGAATTTCAAGCTTATTAAGGAGTCTCCAATGCTGCATAATTACCTTCCAAGTGCAGAAGCATCACTGAATGAAATCAGCCTCAGACGAATGTACACAAGTGTTTCCTCCTCCCAGACAGCCACTTACCGACTCAAGATAAACACTAAAGAAATTCTCCTCAAAACATATGGTTAAATGAAGATCACTACCTAGTCTGAATTAAAAAATCAACAAACCATTAGGTGAGGTCTTTTGAGCCTTTCTTCAATTCAAGATACATATTATAAACCTTTCGCATAAATTCCCCAAAAACCCTACAGGGTTTTGACCCAAAATCCACCTTAAAGCTACCATACTCCCCTCTTCTCAAGAACCATATTTAAACTACCATACAATGTTCAGTAATTGCCTCAAAATGTTAATATTTTTCCCCAATCACCGTATTGCAAATAGCCTGTTACCGTGCTGGTAACCATTGTTATAAAAAACGCGACTTAAGTCCAAAACTCCTGGTTTTTGCGACTTTGTGTAGCTTTAACGACTCAAATCCATAGCAAAGTCCCAAAAACAAGCAAAATCCTATCAAAATCGCGCAAAATCGTGAAATCTGTTCAAAATCGCAGGATTTTGTTCATTTTTTGATAAGGGTCAACTTTTGACCCGGTTCGTAAATTGACCCGATTTGAATCCATGACCCGGTTCTATAAATACACAAAAGGCCAAAATTTTCCATTCTTTCACTTCCTCAATAGTCACACGGGATTGTTCATATAATTGGCGATTTATTCGTGATTTATGATTACATATAAGCTTTGCCATTAAATATTTTGTTAGGCCTCTAGTCTTTGCCTTGAAACTTAATAGCCTTACTCACTTGTGATCAAGTATTTTGTCAGGCATTTAGGATTTGCCTTTAAGTATTTTGTCTAGGTTATTTACCATTATTATGACTATTAAAGAATATTTGCATTTAGGCTTTGACTCATTTATGTATATGTATTTTGTGGACTTTGAACTTTAGTCATTTATGACTATATGCAATTTATAAATGACTATATGCAATTTGTAACATATATTTAGCATTATTTTTGTTTTGGTAGAATCCTCGATTTTGATTGCAATTTTACGAGTCCCGACTTTGCTATCCTATATCGATTCTACAAAAGTCCTTGAGTAAAATCCTACGATTTTGATTGTGATTTTACGAGTCCCAATTTTGCTACTCCCTTTCGACTTGAAGTAAAGTCCCGATTTTGATAACGTTACCGATAACACTTTCAAAAAGTGTTAAACAGTACCGCTTTTTTCCTGTGTTGCTTGGGTGTGTTACTAAATATCACATGTGTAGTAGTGACACCAAGTGCCTATTTAACCATATTAATTCCATTGTACCCAAACAATTAATCTCATCTCTTTACTTCTCCTTCACTGCTCTCCAACTCACAAAAGGTATCATGTTTTTCTCTCCAACTCATCAATCGTTTTCATGAATTTGATGAACAATTAATTGTTAATCTCATTCTTCCAATTTTTTCGATTATTTAAGGATGAGACTATTAATGCAATCATTGATATCAATGACTCTAAAGAAACATGGAGGTTTGTTGTTCGTGTTCTCGATGTCTGGAGTATTGTGAACAATCAGGGGAATGAGCACCTTGAAATGATCGTTATGGATTCAAAGGTAAATTCTTTAGAAACAAAACTTTTATATTTTTTTAACTCAGATTATTTTAGTCATTTTGGAACACAGAATATTTGTTTTTAGGGTCTTTTTAACCAGTGCCCTCAAAGCATTGGTTAAGGAATCTACAAATAGAAAGTTGGTCTTGAAAATACAAGATGTTGTTTTAATACAAGATGTTGTTTTTAATTAAGTAATGATTACACAACTTTTTCATAAAAATTTACCTATTTTGGATGCTTAATCAATGCCCTTGGGGCTATGTCACAAATTTCTAAGACTTGCACTCTTTTAATTTCATGCAGGAATCATCTTATCTATCCGATGTGGGACATGGATTTTTCCCAATACACCCCCGTCACGCCCAGCACTCTTTGGGCTTTGGTGCGTGAATCGGTAGGTGACCCTTGAAATTGAAATTGGAAGCCTAACTCATCCTTAAAATCCCCCAGCACTCTTTGGGCTTTGGGGCGTGAATCGGTAGGTGACCCTTGAAATTGAAATTGGAAGCCTAACTCATCCTTAAAATCCGGTTCATAAGGTGAGGATTGCTTCCTCTATATAAACTCATATCAAGAGTCTTATCTATCCGATGTGGGACATGGGTTTTTTTCGTATGACTAAACATCTCACATGGGAAAACCATCTCACACAGAAATACAAGTAAATTTCCCATGCATGAATCTATAATCACTTTTTCATCACTTTGAGAAAGGCCATCTGCAACAATGTTGGCACGTCCCAATGTGCAAAATATTTCATAGTCAAAACCAAAAAGATTTGTTAACCATCTGTATTGCATTGGTGCTTGAACAGTTTGTGAGAGTAATCCGCAAAGACTTTGTTGAACAAGGTAACTTTTGAAATGGAAACAAAGGAGGTAACGACGCCAATTTTTTATAGTCGAATTGATGACATACATTTCACGTTCATAGGCCAAGGTGAGGCTCATAGTCGAATTAATCAAACACATACTGACACAATACATTAATTATCATCCAAACCCAAACAAACATGTAAAAGATACAGTATTACATATTTCCCAATATGATCAAGTCTAGAGAATTCAAGTAAACATAAATATTTTCCCAACACTATAAAATATGTGTAATTTTATGGTCATACATATACTATCACCAACCATAGTAATGGTATGGTTTACTTAGACACAAAAGGCATAAAGAGAAGTACCACCAGTAAGGCCTCCAATAACCGTTGCCAAACCCGCAGTATAACCATTTCCAACATATATGCAACCATTGTTAATTGAAATACCGCCATACACAGTTGATCCAGTCTCATAAGACCACAAAATTTCACCAGTCTTACCATTTATTGCATAGATAGGTCCTTTCTTATTTGCGGATCCTGCAAAGACAATGCCATTAGCTACGCTAACAGGACCATTAGCAGTAGCATTACTAGGGTTAGCTATGGCCCATAAGATCTTGCCACTGCTTGCTTCCATTGCTACCCAACCTCCAGTTGTTGTTGTCTTGTTGGATGGTTTAAGAGTGAAATTTTTCACATTTGAATTAGCTATGTTTGTATAAACTCTTTCTTCGTCTGTGGCTGCTCCCCATGTTCCACCTCCTGCAACTCCACCAGGCCCAGCTTCCTTAAAAAAAAAATATGCAAATGAAAGATTTTAGCAATACAATTTTTTTTATAGCAAAATTGTTTATCAATAATCGTTAACACACACTTTTATTCTTTTAAAAAGTAACAAAAAAATTTATCAATCTTATTTTAGTTGTAGGAATGGGTTGGACCAAATTAGACTTTACATAAATAGATTTGACCTATTAAAAAAAATTCAAAATAGCTTGACCTATTAGGTTTACAAGACATTGACATGTCTACTTAATTCAGTACAAAAAATAGTCACATAGTGATTTATAATTTAGAGATCGGATTAGAGATTGAAAACGACAAATTGATCACTTAATCAACCCCGTTGACGATAAAAATTTGTGGTTTTGTGACATTTTGCAAATTGGCCTCTAATTCAATCACAAAATCATTTATCGGCTGATTTAGATAGCAATTTAGCAAACCAAATATAAAAACCGATCACTGTAGAGATTGAAATAATTCGTTACTATAACGATGATATCAATTAATTGATTCAGAAAATGTTACCGTAGACCAAATGATGTCGCCATTGTGACGATGCAAAGCCCAAGCAAAACCACTCTTTTGTACAGCAACAACAACATCTTGTTTAGTACCATTCACATCAATTGTGAGCATCAATGGTGCCTCTCCAAAATCAGCATCAGGGTTAGGTCCAGGAGGACAATTAGGTGTTGACAAATCATTACAAGCAAGGAACCAAACATCATATCCACCTAATTGATGGTACCATTTAATTTCACCATTGTACAAATCAAGTGCTAAGATTGAATTAGAATGATTTTCTGGTTCAACACATTGATCAGGTTGAGTTGGTCTTGTTAAATTTTTATTATTTTCTTCCTCTTGACATTGACGTATGTGTAATGGAGCTGAATACAAGTTTCCAGTGGCAATGTATATATGGTTTCTTGATGCATCAATTGATGGACTACTTCCCCATATAGCTCCACCAGAATATTCACCTCTTTTGCCATTGTTATCAGGTAACATATAGGTTTGCCATAAAATGGCACCAGATTTAATATCTAGCTTGTAGAAACTTCCCCTAAAGGTGCAACATTCTTCAGCACTTTTGAGTTCTTCCAGTGAAGATGAACCAACATAATAAGCCCTGTGCAATTGATATTTTTATTAGAAATATTTTTTTTTTGACAAATTTTTATTAGAAATAATTGTCAACATTAATATTGAGAACAATTAAGATTTAGCTATCAAGATTAATTGTTTATTTTTATATTCCTCAATCATATAGTATGTAATTAGGTGTGAATAAGTCAAATCAGCCAAAATTTCACCGAAAAAAGTCAAACCAGCCAATATGAGTCTATAAATATTTTTTATTTAAAATAGCAACCGACAGTTTAGTTGACTTTAAATAAAAAAACAAAGTTAAATAGCAAAGCCAAATTCACCAACGATAGGTGTTTCATTTTAATTGGTTTCCTTGTAGGGTTATGTGGGACTGAATTTTCAATCTTTCCCAATTTGTATAGTTACACGGTTTAGTATTAGGTCGTGATGTATTGTTAGAAAATCTTTTGCTGAAATAGCACTGCTTATGAAAAAGACAATGACAGGGTTTTTTTTTTTAGAAACTCATTTGTCTGTTTTGTAAAGGAGGAAATAGATCATTTCACACTTTTAACAAGCTCAAACCTATAAAGTAAACATATGGCAAGTAGTTTGACATATTTGGGTCTTGAATTTTTTTAATAGAGATTTATTTATGCAAACTCTAACACGAACCAACTTATTTTTGCTTGTATGCATAAAACGTCATCAAACATAATCAAGGATAATTTTGAGTTGTAGGGTGATATTTTTTTTCTTGGCAGAATTCGAACTATAAACCTTTAACTCTTGGGAATGGTTTGTAAAAAAACTAAAGAGTCTTGTATATTACTTGTCATATTCTTTTTTAGGTCATGTATGTGTGGCCTTTTTGAAGGTGTAATTCGACTTGTTTGCTTTAACCATAAATTTTATAAAGTCTTGATGTAGTTAAATAGATTTTTTATCGAAAATCTTGACACCGCCTTAGCCTTTAGTCTTGTTTAACCTGGGTTCAATATAAGTTAATACAAGTTTAACCTGGGTTCAATGTAAGTTAATATAAGTTAGTTCGCAGAATTTTGTTGACGATTTGACCTTTTTTATTCTCTCAAGCCCTCAGACACAGGTGGAAAGCTGATCTTGATAATTTAAAATTTGGTTGAAAGATAAGTAAAACGTGATTAATAATTGTTTCTCCTATGATTCAAACTCGATTTATTTTAAACGATTTTTCTTTAACTGAAGCTTATTAATCACGTTAATCTGAAATGAAATTATTAAGTGAAGAAGTTAAAATATACTAACCCTTTGTAATATGTACCAGACATAGTGACAACACCAGCATCATTGCTGTCCAAACGAGTCTGCCAAATTAAATCACCATTTGACCTATTCACAGCAATAACAACAGCTGGTCCATATATTCCCACAATCACAAGACCCTCATCAACTGCTATAGTTGGTGTTGCCCTAGCTACTGTCCAATTAACATTTGCAATAAAACCTGTTGAATCTAGACCAGTTAATTTTGTCAAATTCTTTTTCCAAACAAGAGTTCCATCAATTTCTCTCACTGCAAATATGAAACCATTCCATGAAGGAAAATATAATGTTCCATTGAAAATTGCTGGTGTTGCAGTTATGTCTTTGCCTGCATTGAATTTCCACTTCAAAGTTAAGTTGCTAATTGTTTTAAGGTTGATTTTGTGCTCCTTGCTTGCATATCTTCTGTTGTATATGTCTCCACCATGGTTTAACCAATTTTGTTCCTTTCCTGTGAACTGAAATCACTCAACAATTAATTCTAGACTACTTCACTTAGTTCAAAAGTTTAATTAAAAAATCTGTCTCATGTAGAAATTTTACATTAATTTTGTAGAAATGTTTTCTTGACACAAATTTGAATGTCAAACACCGTATTGTTAACGTACAATTTAATTTTTTTTTCATTAATATTTTCTCTCTTCGGATGATGAATGATTAGAAAAAGGCACTAACTCGGAGTATATTATATATGGTATCTCACAACAGTATAAGAAATACTTGAAATCAACTAAACTCAAGTCACTTCTAATACAAGTTTCATTCCAGAAGAAAAATTTAGATATACTTGAAATCAACTAAACTCAAGTCACTTCTAATACAAGTTTCATTCCAGAAGAAAAATTTAGATATGCTCGAAATTAAATTTAGGGAGGAATTAGACCACTTGCTAAGAAGTTTAGTACAATTCCTCAAAAAAAAAAAAAGTTTAGTACAAAACTTGAATTAAATCTTCTATGTTGAATTTCATATGAACTTTATTATTGACTATTTTATTCTAAATATTCAAAATAAATATAATTTTAGAAAGGAAGCACATGAACATAAATGTAACATAATATATAGAGCCTGTTTGTATTAACTTATTTGAGATTTTCTACTAACATAAGCACATCTAATATTGTGTGAGAGTGTTTATGCAAATAAATCCTAAGGATAGTGTATGAAAATAGCTCATAACTTATGCATAAACACTTATGTGATTTGTGTTTATCTAGAAACTCTTATTGATATTGTTTATCCAAGCAAAGCTACAATTTTCACATAGAAATGGAAATATTCGTGATGAATAGAAGGAGAAATAGAAGTATAAGCTTACATCAGGGCGTTCTGAACATGTTAGTGAGCATAATAGGAATAGAGAAACAAGAAAGCAGGTTATTTGCTCAACTCTTGCCATGGTTTTAATCAGATTGTTATGCTACATGTGTAACTGTGAAAGTATATATATATGCGGAAATACATATTTATTTTGTGATATGAATACTCCCTACGTCTTAGCAGAAATGTTGTACTGAGACTATTTCTCAAAAATAATTTTTTTACCAAATTGACTTTTTTAAAAAATTAATATATTTGCCATTATATTAAAGAGAGCTTCTACGGTGCAGTCAGAAAACTGACTTTTTTGAAAAAGTTAATTTTGATTTTAATGTTTGATTCATTTTTAAATTGTTGATTACTGATTAATGATCAATAGTAATTCATTTAGTAATGCTTGCAACATCTTGGACTAACATGTACTATTTTATCGTTGGCATCTTTAACATGCAAACATATTTGATGATATTATGTGATAGTCTTAAATGTTACACTTTGTGGGGTGTTACACTTAAAACAAGGTAGGATAAAATTAGATTAAGTGTAGTCTTGTTAATCTGATGAATTGATGATACTATGAGGACTGAACTTTTGATGCCACTATATAAACAGTAGGGTGTTACTCACTACACTTTTGATGTTATAGTGTTAACTTCATCAGAAAAGTCATTTTCACGACTTCACCATAGAATTTTCCTATATTAAAACACAATTAAAGTTTTAAAAATCACAATTAAAAAATTCGAATAGTGATTTGAGCGTGACCCACATGCATTAATGATTAAGAAATGATAGATTAAATTTAATGATTAAGATGCAACAATTGAAACTAATTTGTAGTAAATTATGTGATAATTTTCTCTCTTATATTCACGTTATGTTTTTAATTTCTCTTTCTATTGCTTTGGTTTTCCGGAGTCAATATTATGGTTGTCTCATAAATTTCATGTAAATGGTTGTTCAAATAACACACCTTCTAACAAATTGAAAGAACCTCAATTGCACTTTTAACATTTTTCTTTATTAAATAGTAAGATATTCGTCCCCGTGAACATAGCTCAGTTGGCAGGAACATACATTGTTATATGCAGGGACTGAAGTTCGAATTCTGGACACCACATTTGTTTACCTTGAAAAATAGTAAGATATTCGAAAATAATAATTATTAGTAAATATTTTATAAAAAAAATGATTATTAGTATATATTATAATCACATTGACACTTTTTACCAATATGATATTCATAATAGGACAAAAAGAGTAATATATCTTTTTGTTCTTTGTTCAGGTAGAGGATTATCTTTTCTATTTCGATTTTTTGGCCAAAAAAATATTTTTAGCCGACTAGCCATGTGTGATCAATTGACGAAATGATAGCAATGAGATGATTCAACTTTCACTCATAATAACAATGATTTTCTTTTTGATTAGGCGATTATACTTCATAGGGAAAAAAAAAAAATCATAGTGGCGGCTAATCGGTTGTCAAATATCAATGTTTTGGGCATCCCTATTTTTTAATTTTTTTTGGTCAAGTTGGGCATCCCTATTTTGATTATCCATAGATTGAGATCGAAATAAAGCTAAATAATATACTGAATTTACTTTATTCCTTTATGTATTGTTTCATTTATTTTGTTGTTGAAAGTGATCGTAGTCTTTAAGAAAAAAGACTTATTAATTAAATGCCATAAAATAATGAAGAATGATAGAATTAGTATATAGAAGAGAGAAGAAATCCATGTGAGGTTAACTCAGTTAGTAGGGATATCGTATATTATATACAGAAGTTGGGGTTTGAACCTCGGACACTCTTTTTTTTTTAGGTGAAGTAGTCTAGTGGCTAGCGAATTCTAGATACTCTACTTCTTTACAATTAAATTGAGCTCTATCCACTAGACTATTTGAAGAAAAAATAAATAAATAAATAAATATAAACGTCACATACAAAATCGTCATTCAGGAAATTATAATGAGACAAAGACTTACATTTCTAGAAACCTTAAGTAGAATTGGAAACATTCCTTATGCAAAGTCAACTTCCCGAAAATATTGGGTAGAATTAGATATACATTATATGATGTATTCCACTTGTTTCTTATTATAAAAACTTCCAACAAAGTTTATGAGTATATAAAAAAATAGTTGTAGTAAATTAAAAAAGGTTATATTGCTTTTACATATTTTTCCCTATAATTAGTCATAGCATAAGAGAAAAGAAAAAATATTTATAATTTAAAATAGTAAATTGAATAGAAGAATTTTTTGCAAAGAAACCATTAAGCGGTTGGAATTGAAGTAAATGGTCTTTAACATGAGCTGGTTTGACTGTAACAATACTTAGCCACTTGAAAATATCATACCAAATTTGTCTGCAGAAGTCACAAGACAAAAAACCGAGATCAATATCCTTTGAAGAACCGCAACCACCTGAACAATAATGAGTGGTTGGTTGTAGGATCCTTCGCCTAATTAAATTGTCAGTTGTAGGTAATTGATTATGAAAAAGCCACCAAGCAAAAATGTTGACTTTTAAAGGAACTTCATTGTGCCAAAAATATGTGTTGTGGTCGTGAGTTGAAGAAGAGAGCCTTGAAATCAATAGGTTGTAAACACTGGTGACATTGTATTTTGAAGATATATGAAAAGACCAAATCCACTTGTCGTTCATAGTATCCTGCAAAAAAAATGGGTGATAAAAGTATACAACACTCTCTCACCAATTCTTCTACCCTAGCAAACAACCTCCTTTGCTACCTCCCTCCCCCCAACCTAACAAAAACATGTCAGACACAATCTCCATTTTGCGAATAGAAAGGTCAAAAAGACAATTGAATTTGCTCTTTAAAGTACCTTTGTCAAACCAAGGATCCAACCAAAATAAAGTGCATAAACCATCCTCCACCTTCCTATATGTAAGTGATAGTTAAACCAAATACCATCCCCCTCTCTGTCACCCCTCTTAATGCTAATCAAATTTCTCCACCACACTGATGATATCCTCCCCCGGTCGCCAATGGTCCCACCGTCTTCACCATATCTCGCCGCTAAAACTTTGTACCACAAACAACCTTTTTTTCTCCCGTAATCTCCAACACCATTAGCCAATTAAAGATAAATTAAACTCCCTAATCCTTCTCACCCCCAAACCTCCATCCTCATGTTTGCGACAAATAGTATCCCCAATTTATCCAAGATATTTCCCTAGATTCCTTACTCAACC
>Ga0228710_1006194_pt1 | contig 18286 bp, 11 predicted proteins | sample MedpolnodulmetaG_FD_177995 | JGI IMG/M metagenome (GOLD analysis project Ga0228710, IMG submission 177995) | Root nodule microbial communities from Medicago polymorpha collected in Santa Monica, California, United States - pink nodules | ecosystem: Host-associated > Plants > Roots > Nodule...
GTAAATTATTTATTTCCGTCATTTACTTCTTGCAGACCATAGAATGTATCCTAGGCTTTTATGTAATAGTCGTAGCTGCATGTGTGCGTGCGTGTGTGTATGCTTTACTTCTATGCCTCTAGTTTAGGTTAAAGGTCCTCGTGGTGGTCCAACACCACCATATGGTACCTACGTTTTACTTTCCTTGCTCCGTTAGTTTAATTTTAGTCTTATTATTCAAAAACAAAAAACATGCAAATAATCATAAAATCACAAAAACATTTTTACAACAAACCTTGATTCAAAAATCAAGTGATCCTTTATTTTCATGCTTTCGTAAATCAAAAATTGCAATCAATCTTAATCACATTTCAAGTAATTTTTTTTCTTCAATGTTTAAAAACACAAACAAATTTATTTTGCCACTTGACTTTTTCATTTTAAACCTTTTTTTCAAAACTAATAAAAGACACACAACAAATCAAACGTCAATTTTTACCCCGAACTACGAGGTTTTGATCCCTCACGGGTACGTAGGCAAAGGACCTAGTCCTTCCAAATCAATAAAATTGTAGATAAATAGGTCTCTTTTCTCTATCACTTTAAAGTCATTTTTTCCAAAAAAACAAGCAAGTTTTATAGCACAAGACGTTAAATAAAACCAAAAGGTTCCCGTAGAGTACTACGGACATAAAGGGTGCTAATACCTTCCCTTTATGTAACTAACCCCCGAACCCAAAATCTTTTCAAAGGGGTATTTCGAACTTTTTTCCCCTTTCTTTTTAAAATTAAATGTTCAGTCGTGAAATAAAATAGCGAGTCAAACCTAATCAAATAGCCTTGATCTCCGAAAAATGGCGCGACAATTAGTAATATGAACGATTTAAGTATTGTTTATGTATAGGTTTAGTTGTTGTTCGCAATTATTGAATTGAGGTATTCAAATTTTGTTTAGGAATGTGAATTTATATGCTCTAAGTATTCGAAGAAAAGCTTGAATGGTAAATTTGATCTTTGTTTTTGCTTGTTCTAGATAGGGTTGACGATGTTGGTAAGACGAGAAATGGATGGGAGATCTTGCATAGTTATGTTCGCATATAACAAGTGGCAAATGCATTAATTGTAAAATGTAATATATGTTTGGTATTACGAAAAGTTTTGTTGTGTGCAAGTGTGGGTTATAATTCTCATATCGGATAGAAAAGTAAAGGTTGAACACCTTATAAGTAAGAGGACCCATAAACTCATTGTCTTGGGCTATGTCTGTTTCAAAGGAAAGATTGTGATGAGGAGAGAAAGGTGAGGGAAAGAAACACTTTCAATTTTGGAACTCTATAATAAGATGAAGGAAAGAAAGAATATAGGTGGGACCCACGTTGGAAAACTTTCCCCCCACATAGGAACGGAAAGGTTGAGGAAAACACGTATTTAGATTACAATGTCTAAAATGCCCCACCCAACTTTTATAATTTTTTTTGTTTAATTCACCGCTAACTTTTTCTCTTTCATTTTTTTAAATAATTCCCCCTCTTAACTTTTTTGTTATATGTTCCATTTTATTTTTACAATGAACTGTAAACAATTGTTTATTGTTTATATATAATAAAATACTACTATTTTTGTTAAAGGGTATTTATATAAATTACCAAATGTATATCTTTCTTTCCTTCAACTTTCTATTCCACTTTCTTTTGTATCAAACAATTCTCTCACTCTCTACTCTTTTTCTTTCTTTAAACAATCTTTCCTTTCTCGTTCTTTCCTTTCACTTTTGTTGGTCATCCAAACAAAGACTTAAGGTTTTGGGTAAGAGTGTGGTGTTTCTCTTGTTTATGTGGTTGTTCTAGTCTCGGTGTGGGTGGTCCCCCTGGCTCCCCTCAGTGGTATCAGAGCCCCGGTTAGACGAAGGGTAGGATCGAGGCAGCCGCTCCGTTGCGCAAAAAGCAGCAACGGCGATACAAGCAGTGTCGATCCGTTTGCGAAGAAACCAGCAACGGCGATACAAGCAAGTTAGAGCTCCCGCTTGAAGGGGATGTTGTGTGCAAGTGTGAGTTATATGTCCCACATTGGATAGAAAAGTAAAGGTTGAACACCTTATAAGTAAGAGAACTCATAAACTCATTGCCTTAAGGTTTTGCGTAAGAGTGTGATGTCTCTCTCACTTGTGTGGTTGTTCTAGCCTCCCAAATATATTGTAGATTATCTCTTATTATTTACTCTCTTCGGTCCTTAATATAATAATAAAAACCAAAAAACATCAAAACCAAGAGGTCTTTAATATAATAATAAAATTCGGTCCTTAATATAATAATAAAAACCAAAAAACAACAAAACCAAAACTATCATTAATTCTTGAAACTTTTTGAATGTTTTTAGAAATATACCCTCATAAAAATTTGTGAAGTATTAAATATACTCATTAATATTAAAAAGATAAACATTAAATGAGCGCTAAAAAAGCCTTTTACACAATAAATACGACTTAAAAGTTGTGACTTTTTCTTATAAATAGAACCAAAATTTTTTTTAAAAGTTTCTTATATAAAGGACTAGAGAGAGTATATTTTTATCTAATTTGTGTAAAATTGTCAAATAAATTAAGGTTTACATATTATTTTACTCCTTGCAACTATAACACTTTTTTATTTGGGAAATGCTAACAAGTGTCTTAAATTAATAAGTTTAATGAAGATATTTTAACTTAAAAATGGTGCATTCATTGCATTGAAAATTTAAAAAGTAACTTTTTCTATTTAAAACTTATCAATTATTTATATTTGTATATCCTTAACAAATTCCCTTACAATCTGTTTGTTTGAAGAGAAATAAGGAAGAGAGAAAGAGAGAAGAGAGAAAGAGGGAAGAGAGAGCAACTTTCTCTTGTTTGGAATGAAGAGAAATAGGGAAGAGAGATTAAAAAGTAGTGGGACCCACCACATTTTTATTTCTCCTCACAATAGGGAAGAAAGTGGGGAGAGAAGGCTTTTAACCTTGTTGATCCTTTTTTACTCTTGTATTGAAATATTATATCTCATCTTAGAGCTCCTAAAAATATAAATGGTTCTCTGATCACTCGGCACTGTGCATGAAGGATTTCTAAATTACTGGGTATGCAGGTGATAGTTTAGTAGATAGACCAGCAATGGAAATGGATTTATGAGTTGATTTTGTTAACTTTTTTTTTTTAACCAGAACTAAATTATTTAAACCCTGTCAAAAAACTAAAAATAATTAATCTAATCAAATTAAAAAAAAATGATTAGTTTGTAGTTTAATAAATAAATTCACATACATAAATAAATTAGTATATGTTAATTGAAGGATTTTTAATTTGATGTTATAAAAAATGATTTTTAATTTGGGGTATTTTTGTACTTTCAAAAGTAATCAACACTTCTTTCTTCTCTATTTCTAAGTAATCAACACTTCTTTCTTCTCTATTTCTTCTATTTTTCTCTTCTAACAAACAATTCATCAAATCTACTATATTTCTCACTTATTTCTCTCTTCTCTTATTCCCTCTCACCTATTTCTCTCTTCACAACTTCTCTTCACAACCATACAAAGTGTTAGGTAACAAGTGTCATAAACTCTTAGGACACTCGTTAGCAAGACCATTTTTATTTTAATCTTTATAAGTTTCTTTGTTTAGATTTCTTCTTTGCAAATTCAAAAAATTTAGTCTTGACATCGTTTTTTTGGACTACATAGCATGATTTTATTAGATCACCCTTGATATTGAAAATATAAAAAGTAATAACTTTTATATCCACATAGACCAAATATAAAAATAAAAAAAATTATAAACTTATCTAGGCTAAAAAAAGGCTATAATTACAAGAATCAAAAGTATATTTAAACCATAATTTAATCGCGTACTATTATACTCTTTCTAGTGTCAAATATAAACAATATTTTTTAGATACATTGAATAATTGATATATTTAATTTATAATATATAAATTATTTAAAAAATGTGAAAAAAGAATTCTATTTATATATAAAATTGGAGAGTTAATCAATAAATGTGAAAAAAGAGTTTTATTTATATTTGAAAATCGAAGAGAGCAGTTTTAAGAGAGTTGCATATCTTTCTTTTTTTAAGACGGAGTTGCATATCTATTGAGTGTTTGTTTCGCATATCGTTTGCAAAACGGAGTTTGATAAAAGTCACGGTAAAATAAAATAAAAAAAACCACGTTAACGAAGAAGCTGGTACTATTTGGAGCTTCTAGAAATTACGGTAAAAATGCATCGGCAAATATGCAAATGTGTTTTTGTGTATTGCAAACGAGAAACCAAACACACACTGATTTGATTTACATATAAAAACAACATTTTTCTTAATTTAGAGAAGAGGCAGCGAGCGAAAAGAAAATAAATATGGAAATTAAGGAGGGAAGTAGGAAAATGGAAAGGACTCAAATCTCAATGGTGAAAAAAGAGATAAGAGGAGGGGGCAGGCAGAGTAACAGATAGAGCTGTATGTTGGTTGGCAATGAGGATTGAGTTTGAGGGTAGTGTTTGTGTAAAGTGGTTGATGAGAAATGAGCGCAGAACACAGTGTGATTGATTGAAATATGGAGTAATTACGTAAAATGGAAGTGGTGTAAACCAATAAGAAATATACACGAAAACAATGGATTACGTAACATTTGCATGGAACAGATGCATTGTGATTTCATGTCTGACCCAACGGCGCTGGAACTCTGCATTTTCCTCATCTGTCTCTGATAGAGCAATGCAATCAGCCCCCACTCTTTCGCTTACGTTAACACCTTCTCATCATCTATAATTAATTACCCCCTTCTCAACATCCAACTTCCAAAATTAATGGTTACACTTACAACTATTTATATAGCTCCATGCAAAAAATTTATACTACAACTAGAAGTATATATGTACGTAATAACTTATTAACATTCCTTCACAAAAACATGTACGTAATAACTTACTAACATAAGCAAATTAATCTAATCTCACTAGTAAACTAGTTAACTACGATAGTTAATGGAATTTAGCCAGCTATAAGAAAATGTTTCCGAGTGTTCCTCGAAATATTTTTGAAAGATCTTAAATGATAAATTTTTATGAAAATTTGTATATTCAATATATTAAAAATTAAAGTATTTGATTTTTTAATAATATTTTTTTTATTTAAAATATTTAAAACTTTAAGGAGTGTCACAGAATACTCGTTAGCAAATCTCTTGTATGAAAGATGTCGTTTGGTTATTTGGAATCAAAATTGTTTTGGGTGTATGATAAATAACCAAAATAAGTTTTAATATATGTGTATATTTTTATTGACAATACATATATAATAAGATAGCACTAACCCTTTGACAAATAACTATGAATTGCTTTTGCAGCAACCCAAAACTAGGAAATTCAGCTTCAATATAAACATATGAATAGGACGAAAATCAGTAAATACATGTTGTTCCAAAACATAATAAAATAATGGCAAATCACATTCAAAAAAGTTAAACCTACGAAAGTAAATATCAAGAATCCAAAACTTTTAAAAGTATTATGAATAGAGAGAAAAGATTGAATCTCATATGTTCATTAGATTGAAAGTGTTCAATACAAAGCTTATTTATACAGGTAATGTACTCTATGCTAATTATTGTAAGCTAACAAGTAGAGTATCACTACACTAATGGTTAACTTGCAAAGCAAGTTAACTCTATACAAAGATGAATAGCTATATATTGTAATAGTCCCCCTCAAGTTGGAGGTTGGTATATGTCAATCAAGCCCAACTTGGGTAGTAGAGAGCTGAAAGGCTGAGGAAGGAGAGATTTTGTGAAAAAATCTGCAAGTTGGTTTTGCGAGGAAATGGGCAAAAGCTTCATGATGCATGCTGCAAGTTTCTCTCTAACTATGTGACAGTCTACTTCCAGATGTTTGGTCCTTTCATGTAAAACTAGATTAGCTTAAATGTAAAGAGCACTTTGATTGTCACAGTACAAAACAGAAAGTTTAGTGCACGTAATTTTCAAATCCTTGAGAAGATATAGCAGCCATTGAAGTTCACAAGTAGCTGCACCTACTATTCTATATTCAGCTTCAGAAAAGGATCTAGACATTGTGTCCGAGACAAGATTCAAACCCGTGACTCTCATCTCATATGTGGTGCGTTTCCAAAAGGGAATTTACCACTAGGCCATTGCAGTAGTTACGTTACAACATGAACTTTATTGTTATTTAAACCATTATAAAAATACAGGAACTTGGAGAACAGAATAGACACGAATTATGCAACAATTCTAAGTCTTTTCTCTCCCATTCACCTAGCACTCTAAATCATCCTTCATTTCTTTAATGCATGATTGAAGTGTTGGACACATATTTTTGTAAACTATTATCAAAAGATATGCTTGTTGTGTTTATGTAAACCACATCAAGGTATTCAAAGTATCCTGAAGAGAATTCATTGTACATCCCATTTGCATCCAATATCCAAAAGTTGGTGGGGCCGAATTGACTCTAAAGGTTAGTGTGGTCACAATTCACACGCGTTGAATTTCTCCAAGTGCAATCAACATCAATATCTTCGTTGTTCAAAGTGTAACAGTATCTCCCCAACAAAAGTTCTAACAGGTCTTAGGCGTTCAAGTGAATTTTCATAAGAGCCAGTTAGTTGGGGTTAATCTTTCTACATCATAGTTTTATTGACGTACTATGGGGAGTTTGGAGGTAGGATTTATGCTGGTGGTAGGATAAACTCAGTTTGGTGGAAAAATCTTTCTACCATCAGTGAAGGGGTCGATTTGGGGGTAGGAAATTGGTTTTTGGCTAATTTAGGTCATCGTTTTGTCGATCTGTCATCTACTTTATTTTGGTGGGACCCTAGGTTGGAGGGAGGGGGTTTAAAGGATAGATTTAGTCATCTTTTTTACTTAGATGAGAACAAGATGGTGACAGTTTATGAGATGAATCAGTTAGGTTGGGAGAGAATAGGAAGGGATGGAAGTGGCGTAGGCGTTTATTTGTCTGGGAGGAGGAGCAGGTTGAGGAGTGTAGTGCATTGTTATATAACATTGTGATGCAGAATAAAATTTCACATAGGTGGCTATGGAATATTCATTCATCTCAACATTATACAATCAGTTCAACTTAACATTACTTGACAACTATAGAAAAAGCTACAGTACAAGAATCTTCAGACATCATTTGACACAAGGCGGTTCATCTTAAAGTTAGTCTCTTTGTTTGGTGTCTTCTTCAGAATCACATCCCGACTACGAATAATATTTTGCGTCGAGAATTACTTCAGAATCAGCAACAACAATTTACGAGTGGGTGTGGTTCACTCGAGGCTTACTTCAAGACATCATTGTTCAGTTATGTATCTTTTATGGTTATCTTGCATTTGGATGATTTGGAATGAAAGAAATGGTCGAATTTTCAAGCATAAGGAGCACTTTTTGCACCAATTTTTTGACAAAATTAAGCTACAAACATTATGGTAATTGAAGGTGAAATACACTATCTTCTCTTTTGATTACCATTCTTGATGGTTTAACCCAATTTTGTGCTTGAGAGCTATCACTTAGTATGTAAAAACAAGTTATTTAAATTCCTGACCGCTTTGATCCAAGTTACAAAGCTTGGAATTGATGAAACATGCTTGTTAACTCATGGCTAGTTTATGAACTTAGTTGTTTAACCATTTGGTCAAAGCACCATCATTTTGCGTTGAGACTCTCCAAAAAAAAATAGAAAAGTTGAGAGGCCGGCGCACACAAATATTCTCAATGTTGTGAGGCACCTCTTATTTCAAGCAAAATCTATGATAAAAGTTGAGAGGAAGCACACACAAGAATTCTCCATCGGATTTTCTTTATTAATTTAATATTTAAAAATGAATGAATTATCTATTAAATATGACAAAATCTATGCTAAATAAAATATATTTCAAATAAAATTTAATGAAGGAGAAAACTGAGAAATGAATAAATAGTTTGAAACAGGATAAAACTCATGGGAATTTCTTTAAAATTAAAATATCAATTAATCAAAACACTTTTTAAATTCTATTTAATATAATAAAGGTTAAATTACACCGGGGGTCCTTTAAATTATTTAATTATACATGTTGGTCATTTAAGTTTTTTTTTTATTACTTACGTCATTTAAGTTATTTAATTGTAACAAGTTAATCCTTTAATTATTTTTCGTGACATTTAGGTCTTCAAGTTGTTTAATTGTAACTTTTAAGATCTGAAATCTCTCAAATTGTTACAGTTGAATAACTTAAAAGACATAATTTATACGGAAAAAAACTTAAAGGACCAACTTGTTACAAATAATTAACTTAAAGGACCTAAGTGGTATAAAAAAAAAACTTAAAGGACTAATTTATTACAATTAAATAACTTAAAGGACCTCTGGTGTAATTTAACCTATAATAAATTAATTAATATGTGTTGGGAGATTAAGGGAGTCTTAAAACTCGTGTTTATCACATTCGATTTTAAACAAACATACAAGTAAAATTATATATCATATTTGTATTCAAAATCTTAAATCGTTTGGTATATAAGTTTCTCATTCATATAAAATAATGGTATTTAATTTGTACAATCATTTTGTGACAACTTTTGAGATAAATTTTTTTTTTTATTTGTCAAAAAAAATAGAAGAAAAAAAAAAGAGAAAAGGACAAAAGAGAATAAGAAAGAATATAATAAGAATATGAGATAAAAAATTGTCCTAAAATGACTTTGAAAACTTAGTGGTATAGACTTTTGGAAACTTAGTGAGGCGTGTATCTACTCGTACGAAAAATACCTACTTGGGCAGTATCCAACACATCAATTTTAGGCACACATACAATAATAAAAAAAGTGGGAAAAAATAATGACAGAATAATATTTATTTTTTAAAGAATTAAGTAAAATACATTTTGATGTGTGTGTTCAAATAGTGTGTCCAAATACCCATGCTCAAACAAGACTATCTCATTCCCATAGAGTTGTAAATGGGTCCATCTTGTGTGTAAATTAAATATAAACACATTCCGATTCCGACTCCGACAAAATTTGATTGATACATTGTACCAAAAAAAAAAATTTGATTGATACATGCAATATATAACTCAAGTGAGTACATAAATGTCAAAATGAAGAGACTCGGAAAGATTAAACAAGTTGGTCACAAAAGCTTTTGGCTGATTTTGTATATTATAAAAAATATGAGTTGATAGCAAAGTTTACAAATTTTAAATTATTTTTTCTTTTGGACAAAAATTCTCCCTTTCCTTTCGTTCTTTCTTCAACCACCAAATAATTTGTTTAACAATTAACTAAGCTAAGTGCAACTGATCAGAGAATAAAACTCATAAGTGCACTATATTTTTTATATTGATTTGCTCCTTTATTCTCCATTTGTGGTTGTAAACTTCTAATATATTAGTGCATGACAATATATAATCAAATTTACTATATGATATTCATGTGCTTTATTATTATCTAATGCAATAATTCATACTCCTATTTATTGGGGTAATCAATTGATTAAACTAAAATGATCAGTGAGTTCAACTAAAAGACGAACCATTCAAAAAAATCAAGTTCAATTTTTTGATAAAATAATTATTGATTAAACTTTACTTTATTTATTTTTGCGGTGATGCTGCACAACATTTAATAAGACTCTCTTCTCCTAAAAATCCTAAGAATCAAGGTGTTAAAAAGAAAATATCATGTAATGTAACATAATTCAATATTTGTGGGTCGTTTTCATGACCGTCTTTACAATCAAAAACTGAATGTTTGCTGACATGCTAGATATGCATCTATATATCGTTTATTTTAAACAATTCATTGCCAATCACATTAAATGGAACTCAAACATATATCCCACAAAGAAATTTTGTCCCAACACAATACGTCCAAATGCTTATAATTTATAAATATCAACCATTTTTGTTGTTGTGCAATCAAATCTGCTCCCACCATGTTCCGTTGGAACTTGCTAGCCATGCAACGCAACTCATGAAAAATAAGTGGCACTTTATTTTAGTTTTTCATGTCATGCACATGGGGCCAATTTGTATATATCAGAGGCTACGACTAATAATAGAAATGCCTCAGGTCATATTGATATGCAGCCAGAAATTGGGGGAGCAAAATTATGTAGCAAACTATTTCCTTCAAAAACACAAACATTGGATGGATTTGGCCATGGCATGTGGCTCACAAGCACCACTTGTTAGAAATGAAATCAAGAAATGGCTAGACTAGTATTATAGAAGATTGAATTGCTACCATTTTTATCATTAAGAAAATTTATTTTTGGGCCAAAATAAAGTAGTAAGCCCCACCTATTTTTGATGTTGTCACCGTTATTAATCCCTTCCTCAAGTTAAATCCCTTTACTATTAAAATTTGAGTTTTACTTTTCCCACCCTTTCCTCGCGCGCCCTATTTTTTTTTCAAAATTACCCCTGATCCGGATTTCGTTTTCCGGATTGAATTTACAATAATGTTGAAACTTTTTACATAAGAACCTAAAACTATTCATAATCTTATTACATAAGAACCTAAAACTATTTCTTTTGGGGGGGTAAGCTAAACCAGTGGCTTCGGCTGATAGGACATACCAGTAGCTTCACTATTGGAGAGGGGACAGGGGATGAGGAAAGAGGGGGGCGAGAAGAAGAAAACAATGCCCCTGAGCCCCATTGACCGTTCATACAATCCCTAAAAAATTTCAAAGAGGCATGTTTCTATGAAAGGCCAACGATGGAAAATCATGGTTGTAGAAGGAAGAGGAGGAGAGGGTGGGAGAGAATGGTGTGGTTTGGAAGGCTATTTATAGGGAGGGAATGGTTGCATGGAGTGTATCTACACTTAATGCAGTCGATCAAAAAACGTGTAAAAACACGTTTTCTTGACTTGACCCAAGACCAAAACAATTGACAAGCGTGTTCTGTGTGGTGCAGACCACCAGCCAAAAGATTCTAATGCAGTCCGGATTTTATAATCCGGATTACACATGAATTCCAGATTATATAATCCGGAAACATACGATTTTGGTTGAAACAAACGAAACTTGGTACTTTCTGTAGGGTGAACGGTGGTTCGGATTGTATAATCCGGACAACCTCAGCATAGGATTCTTTTGTATGGACCACATTGCAACAAGAGTTTATGTGGTCCACAACATCCAAGGACCTCTATAAATACACCCTCTCCGGTTTTCAGCTTCAATACCAGCAAAACACACATACACATCAAAGAAAACAATGCAAATTTGTGTCATTAAGTTGAGGATCTTTCTCACGCTGTCGCAAATAGATAGCTCTCTATTTGATGGCGTGATGCTGTCAAAAATACAAACAAACACGCCAAAGAGACCATGAACATTTTTGTCATTGTGCTGAGGATCTTTGTCATGCTGCCGCAAAATAGATTGCTCTCTATGTGCTAGCATGGTGAAGATCATCAGCATGCTTTCAAAAATATATAGATTTAAGGCTACCTCCTTGATAGATAGATAACTCAAAAATATCAAGAGGTTGCTATGAGTTAGATCTTGTTGCCTGCCAGATGAATATGTCATTGGCAAGGCAGGATGATCTAACTCAAAGAAATTCTCTTGAAAACACCTTCCCAAAAGATTCAACATTTCTGTTATTGTGGTTTTTTTTAACTGTTTATTTGTCTTATGTTGCTTCTATTTATGTTATGTATCTTTTGTTCTATTATTTTCCAAGGCATTCACAATGAAAACGATCCAAATAAAGGGTCTGGTGCAGTTCAGACTTTATAATCTCGAATAACTTCATGCATTCTGGATTATAAAATCCGGAAACCCTCAGTAACATTTTGGCCGATGACGTTTCACCAAAGGTTAGGCCGGTTAGTGGAGTTTGAATGCATTTTTTGACGGTTTTGAATATGAAACACGTTTTATTTGACTGTAATTAAGACCTATGACTGATTTAAGGCTATAAAAAGCCTTTAATCTTTAACATTTTCCTTCATTCTTCTTCACCTCCTTTCATACATTTTCTTCAAAAAAAATTAGTTTTTTAGGTAGCTTTTTGGAGTGTTTGTGGTGTCATGGTCATTGTTGACCGCTCATACGACCCCTGCAATTGCATTGCAGCTTATGCGGAGGTCGTATAACGATCAACAGAGACCCTTGACATCAAAGAAAGACACAAAATATTCATATGGTATTTGTCCGAATTTTATTTTCCGGAAACACTAACAATATGGTTCGGAAAACGAAATTCGGACCAGGAGTATTATTGAAATTTTCGCAGGGCGCGCGAGAAGGCAACATTGTGAGAAAAGTAAAACTCTTAAAATTTTATCCTAGTCATTAAGAGTATGGCATGATCAAAGAGCATCCCCGTATAAACAATAAACCACTTGTTAGCACTATCACAAATTCATCAAGGAATAGAGTAATAAATTCTTGCCATAATATAAAATGAAAAATCTCCTAAAGAAGCATGAGACATATGAAGTTCTCACATAAAAGAGTAGAGAAGGCCCATAAATTCAAACTGTAATCTTAGTGTAGATAATACGAGAAATACAAAATGACTAGTTCAAAAATAATAGAAAAATAATTTTCTCGTATTATAAATCTTATCAATAAGAAGAGGGTGTATGGAGAAGACATTCTGGATAGCAAAGTGGCCTGGTAGAGAAAATTTTATGCATCATGCCAATGAAGTTAATTTGATCATGGCGTGACTGTGATAATTGAGTCCCACGACACTAAGACTTTTTCAATAGTAGAGTTTTTCAAAAGTAATTATATTAAAATAAGATCCAATCAAGCATAATGTGTGCTTAAGAGGGGATTAAAAGAGGTCCAAAAATACAAAAAGAAGGTTATAAACAGAAGTCGAAATAGTGACATTACAAAGTGGAAAAATCAATACAAATGGATGGGCTAAACCACGTAAAATTAAAATAAAAAACAAAACACAGTTTGACACGATCAAGTAAATGCTCATAAGACATTTGATTGTTGCAAAAAATATGAGAAATAGGCTTCTTCCAAATAACTCAAATACGCCTACCAGATCACGTGGAAACAATGACGAATGTCCTTCAGAAATAAATGCGAACCACCAAAATGCAAAATGTGCATACAAATATCATGAGGTAAGAGACTACAAATTCCCAACAATTGCAAAACACGAAGCCAAATGCTACCAAAAAAAAGCACATTTCAAGAAAAGATGATTAATAGTTTCCTACTGCCCACATCGTCCTAAACACACCATCGAGCTAAAGAGGCAACTCTAAGACGAACCAAGTTGTCTTTTGTTGGAATCTTTTTGTTCCACAATCTCCACACAAATAACGAAACTTTAAGAGACACATCTTTGTTTCAAATAATTTCCAAGAAAGGGGACAAATAAGCTGCTCTGATTGAGTCAATAAGTTGTAAACTCTTTTTACCGAATAGTCATCCTACGGGTCATATTTCCTGATCCATCTGCCTACAACATTATCCTGCAAAACAAAGTTATCCAACAAACCAATACAAGCTTCAACTTACTCCTCCTCCCAAACATAAAGTCTCATCATCCACCTCTACCCTTGACCCTTACCGCCACCCCCAATCGAACCTCCTCATCTCAGCTAAAGTAATTTTATTATCCCTGAATAAATAAAAAAGACGACAGATCGAGTACATAAAAAAAATACCATCGAACCAAGGATCCTTCCAAAAGGAAGTATTTTCTCCATTAACTCACCTTATTCATGACAAAATCCAAGAACCATCTATTATTATTCACGCCTACACCATCTCTAACGCTACATAAGTCCTTCCACAACCTGAAACCTTTCACCCGCTTCTCTAATACAGCCACCCTCAACCACATAATTACCTTTCAAAAATTAGTACCACAACTCACTATGATCAACATCCAACCGCCAACACCACTTCTTCAATAACACCAGATTAAATTCTCTAATCCTTTGAACCCCCATACGACTAGATTACATATAAGAACTCACCCTACCCAATAAATAACCCATAAATAATCATGCTTCCACGAATGAATTCAGCAACATCATATTCAATCATTCAACAACTAAAAGAAACCAAAAAGGAGGTAATGGATCACCCTAACTTAAATCTCTACCCAAAGAAAACTCCTCGATAGGACTTCCATTAACTAGAACTAACGATGTCATTGGTCTAACACATTTCATGATCCAAACACGTCATTTATAAGGAAAACCCATTTTCAACATGAACACATCTAAGTACTCCCACCGGATAGAATCCCAAGCTTTCTCAATGTCGACGTTAAACAAAATAAGCTTTTTCTTTAGTTTCTTAGCCTCATCCACCATATAATCGGCAAAGGCAATACCATCCATAATTTATCTACACTTAATGAAAGTCGGTTGAGATTTAAGAATCACATTGTCAATAACAAATTTTAATCTATTAGCTAACACCTTTGCCAAAACTTTATACATGCACCCAATTAGAGAGATATGGTGGAAGTATGATAACTTTTGAAGACTTAACGCTTTTGGAATTAAACCTATAAAATTACAGTTAAAACATTTCACTAACTTACTGTTGGAACATAACTCAGGAAAAAAACTAATAAAATCATACTTGAGATTAACTAAAAATTCCTTCATAAAATCAAAGTTAGTTCAATCTAGATCTGGGCTTTTAAAACCATCACAATCTCACACCGCCTGTTTAGTCTGCTCCTCCATGAAATGATTCTCTAGTTGAGCCACTTCCACACTATTAACAGTCTCAAAAAGAAAAAGTCCCACACCAAGTCTCAACAAAGGAACTAAACTGAAGTGAACATCAAAATGATTAAACATAACTTATCTCACATTATTCACACCTTCAACCCTTTAACTATTCACCACAATGTTTGTGATGACATTTCCTCTACTTCAATTGGACATGACACCATGAAATATTTTGGAGTTTGCATCACCCTCTTTGAGCCACAAAAACCCTGTTTGTTGCCACTGTATTCTACAGTTAATACGGGAAATATAGGGCACCTGATACGAGAAAAATTTGAGTTCCTCCCCTTTGCTAACATCTAAGCCTGTAACTTCGCATTTGTTATCAAGCTAAAGAAGTTTCTCCTTAGCCACTTTAATTTTACCCGCAATGTTCGAACCATGTAACAAATGTCACTTCTTCAAACTTCCTTTAATCAACTTGAATTTCTCCTTCAAAACAAAGCCACCCCCTAACCATGAACATCAAAACACCTCCATTTATCCCTGGTGAACTCTGAGTACCTAGGAAAATCATCCTAACATTTCAAGATACAGAAAGGTAAGCCATAATTCTCCTTATAAACAAAGAACATAATAGGGCAATGGTATGATATACCACGCTCGATGTATCCCTCTACTGCATCCACACCATGAACTGCATAATGCCCCAACTGCTCAAGTGTCAGTGCATGATCAAGAGCATGTTGCAAGAGGTTTGTGATCTCCGCCAAATTAATCACAGGAGGTGCACTCTCAGCGGGACGTCTCAAAATGGTCTAAACCCTCTCAAACTGACGAAGCACCCGCTCCGGCAGATATCTCACCATACGGGATCCGTATTTGAGCCATCCATAGTAAAGGCTAACCCGCTCAAACAGACATGACTGATGGTGCTCTCCATATGGGGCCATGACAACGCCTGACAGATCCAGCGCATCCAGATGGTTTTTGTACTGGTCTAGTGTACCCAAACCAGACTGTGGTACAAAAAGCATTGCGCGTGGATGGATGTTCTCCCGATATCCTTCCCATACATCCTTGTTTCCCATATCTCGAAAGTGCTGATACACCCAAGCCTGCAGCAATGACAACCACATATAAATATACAAACCATGAACACTTACATTTAAAAAAACAAAACATAATTTATAATTTATATCTGCAACAAAGTCAGGTATCCTAACACCTGACCACAGTTCCAACGTGCAACATTCTCAAGCTCCCTATACAAGTGAGCTAGTACCCCAGCTCCCCATGAAAATTCAACAACAATATCAAGGTCTTTATAGTACCTCAGGTAGACAACATCCACATCAGTTTGGCTCTTGTCAGTGAAGAGCGTGATCCCGACCAAGTATAGAAAATATGTGCGGACAGCTTGGTCCCGCAAGCTCCGCACCTCCTGAGTCACACCATACTCATTCTCCAACGTCAACTGCTCCAACATACGCTCCTTGAAAATCATCCTCAAGGAGCTAAATTGAAAATGTGCACCTTTGGTATGAGTCACCTCAAGAAGAGCATCACCCAGATCAGACCCCAAGTGCCTCACCATCGAATCCACTGCGTCGTCCTGTGTGATGAACTCGTGGGACAGAAGCATGCCCTCAATGGGGAGATGCAACAAACAGGACACATCATCAAGTGTCACTGTCATCCCCCCAAACGGAAGGTGGAAACTCGAAGTCTCCTCGTGTCACCTCTCCACAGAAGCACAAATCAGACCGTGGTACATCAGGTTGTAGCTGGTATCTTGAAGCCAAGAAAGACCAGTGCACTGCAGTCTCTCATGCCACCACTGTGCAGCCATGATCAGGGTGGTATGTTTATCATGCATCACCTATATCTTCTTTCAGTTGTTGTTGCATTTTAAATTGTCACGCCACTGCAAATATTTAAAAACAATACCTAAACATCAATTTACACTCATGGCTTCACAAAAACAGAGCAGTTCAACAATTTAACAGTACATAAACATCAGTTTCACAAATATCAACAATTATTGACAATCATGGCTCCACAAAACGGGTAGTTTAACAATACATAAACATCATTTTCACAAGGATTAAAAGCATATTAAAGGATGTTTAACATTAATAAATATCTCGGCCTCAGACGCCTTCATGGCCACGTGCACATGGTACCTCCACAGCAGGGTAGTATTGTGTGGGCCACCGGGATAGTCATCAAGAAACTCAGGGTCTGGCACCATGGGACGCTTCCTCCTCCACCTTTGATGTGGCTCGCCGTCTTCCATATCCTCGTCCATTGCCTCAAGCTCCTCCTCCTCCATTTGTTGTTTCTGCTGCACGTCCATCTCATCATACTCTTGCTCATGCTTCGGCTCAGGCTCGACATCAGCACGCTTGGCACTACGACACCTCGGAACAATACCATCCTCCACCATCCGTTGGTGACGCTCTCTCATACGGGAAGCATGCCCTACCACCCTTATGTGCTGAGTAGAGGAGGAACCTTATGTAACATGCACAAAACGAAATCAGCACAAACACAAAACAAAACAGAAGATCAAATATCATTTTGAGTGTTTTCAGATTTAATTTTCCGGATTGCAACAAACATGTCCGAAAAAGGAAATCTGGACTGCCTCAGTGCAGAAGAAAAAAAAACGGTAAAATTAACTTGCATGCATAGAGAAATCAAACTAACCTTCCATTTGATGTTTATCAAGGGTTGAAATGCGGTCCTTTTGAGCAAGAAAACACCAATTTTGGTTGGACTTTTGTTGTTCGGAATTTGGGATAAGAGGGAGAGAGAGAAAGTAAAAAGTGAAACTGTAAAATTGGGGGTGAACTTCCATTTATACTTCGAAGCTGTCCGAAATATGTAATCCGGACAAGATTTTGAATTTTCGGATTTCGTATTCCGAAGAGGTATTTTGTAATTTGAAAATTGCTTTTTTGACATACAAAAGTTCACAATGACACAAGTAACTTACCTAAAAGCACCCAACGGTAGTTAACTGCCGCTGGCACCAGCGGCAGTTAACTGCCGTTCACACAAGTCTGCAATGGTTTTTCCAGCCATTTTGGCCTATTTTTAACTGTAATTTCAAACGGCAATTCCGCATGAACTCAAACCGAAACAACAACATCCAGCAATCACAAACATCAACATTTCATAAGTTATCAATTATTCGGTAAGATTACACAAAACCAATAATGCGTTAACGTTTCGCAATTGTTTGAAATTCGTCAAATTGTCCACAATATGCAACACATTACACCTAAAGTACATTAATTTCTAATAAATGCAAAACTCAAATATATTGATATATATGTAATTCATTAAAGGTTAGTTACATATTATCCAAAAAAATTGGTCATTATATTATATATCCTAAAAAATACGTCGGCGCATATCGAGTAAAAAACGATGAACACCGACCAAAAAGTGTCATATTTCACCTAATGAAATTAAATCTTCTAAATGTTCCACAACATCTTCAAATTCTTCGTTTGCTTTAACCGGAGTGTCATTCAACAAAATAGGATTGTCTTGATTTTTTGGTTTTTTTTGTGGAACCG
>Ga0228710_1006195_pt1 | contig 18286 bp, 10 predicted proteins | sample MedpolnodulmetaG_FD_177995 | JGI IMG/M metagenome (GOLD analysis project Ga0228710, IMG submission 177995) | Root nodule microbial communities from Medicago polymorpha collected in Santa Monica, California, United States - pink nodules | ecosystem: Host-associated > Plants > Roots > Nodule...
AAATCAAGAGACTTCCTATGCTCAAGCACAACTGCAAGAGACTTCTATTCAAACAGAATTACAAAGAAATTTGTTTGAGGTTGAACACTTGATATACAATCAGTGGTGTTCACAATACAAATCAGATGCAGACTCTTAAGACTCTAGAATTTCTAAGATATGAAAGTTGTAAAGAAATTCTAAGTGAACTTTGATGTGAAACAATTTCAGCAGAGTTTGGGCACTTGTAAATTGTTGTATGAGTCTTTAATGTCCAAACAACAGGTCCTTTATATAGAGGTGTGAAAGATACGTTGGAAATTGCCAGCACATCAAAAAAGAGAAGTTTGAAGCTTGATCAAATCACCAATGATCTTATGCCTCATTTGGTTATTGTCCTATGAAGGAGTAAATTCAAATCCATTCCAAATCTAGAGGAATACTGGTGCAGACATATCTGTTGTTCTTGTCCTGTTGCAGACACAAAACAGAGTAGTGGAGATAGTGGTTGTACACTTCGTACAATTGTCCTTTTTCAACATTCTCCAAAGAATAAGCATCCAATGCCTTCAAATCCATTTGAATTAGTCGTTGCTTTATTCTTCCAGTCTTCTGCAATGATAGGCGTGATTAAATCTTCATTTGAGCAACATTTGAAGTTCTTCAGTCTTCTAGCTTCTGATGATCTTCAGATGCTTCTAATGACGTCAACTTCTAGTGACCAACTTCTGAAGAGAGTGCTTCTGACGATGTCAGCTTCTTCAGGACCACTTGTCTTCAGAAGTCATTTTCTTCAGATGCTTCAAGCTTCCTTCTTGTTGATTTCATTGCTCTCATTTGTTCTTTCAGAACCTATGCTTTAACTAAGACACTAAAATTTTTGTCTATGGTCCTGCACACTTGAACAAATATTAGCATATCCAATTGACAAATTTTTAATACCTTATTATCATCAAAACTCAAAGGGTAATGTTAAACACATTTTGTTCTAACACTCAGATGTGAATAATCCTGTCGAAGCATGCAATGAAAGATATGTTCCCAAAACATATATGTTCGACGTAACCAAATGCGACGAGATTTATGATCTCTTAGTTGCTGATGGTCAATTGGTAGTACCTAAGGATCTAAAAATCCCACCGCTAGAGCAACGTCAGAAAATAGGTTTTTGTAAATATCATAATTATTTGGGACATAAAACCTCACGATGTTCCCTTTTCAGGGATTTGGTTCAGAAAGGTCTCAATGAAGGCAGATTGAAGTTTGGAGACAAACCAAAGCCTCAAATGCAAGTAGACTCTGATCCTTTGAAAGATGCAAGTATGATGTACACTATCATCGCATGTTGCAATATGGTCGAAGCAATCATTGTTGTTGTTGAAGGACTGTCTGTCGAAGCAGAAGTGGAAGCATAAGCTAATGTTGCAGAATGCCAGATGGTGAACATCACTAAAGATGTAGAACACGTCGAAGAGTCTACTCCAAAGCCTCGGTCCGACGAGAAATTAAAGACAGCCTATCCTACAGCTGAAGAAAAATTGATTGACTTCCTCAATCGATGCAAGCTGAAGAATTCTGAGGTAATGCTCTGCCCCAAATGTAGTGATGTATTTGACAAAGAGGTAACTAAAGGCCTTTAAAGTTCTATCCCAAAACCCGAGAAAATGGGAAAATGGTCTGCTGATCATAGACCTAAGTTTTCCTTTACAAAGAGTTATATTCCTTTCATCAATAACTCTTCGACCACCAATTATGTCAACAAAGGTGGTCAAGGAAAAACTTTTATCCCTTATGCACCTAACCAGGAATGGGTTCAGTTTACCCACAAAAATGTGCAACATGGGAAGAATAATGTCGATAACAACAAGAATGGTATCGCTTTTGAGTCGAAGAAGTATGCTTATAGTAACAACTACAAGGGAAAGAATCCCATGACAAGGACTCTATGGAGAAGGTACCAGAGGTCGAAAAAAGGCGTCGCTACAAGCCTTGAAGACAAGTCTGTTGACCTAGATGATGGTCGAAAAATGGTCGAATCAGGAAGAAGACCAGCGAAAGAAAGAATGTCTCTTCCTTTAGTCGAAGAGAATCCTGATGAAGATGATGATTGGGTTCAGAGTTTATGGATTCAAAACCAGACTTCGATGTCATATACATTATGGTTTTCATTTTACCAGCTGAATATGATATGGTGTCTGAAGTCGATGATTCAGAAGATGAGTTCGATCATAAGGACATGGAAGAATACAAACCCATGTGTTACTTTGTAATAAATGATGGCTCTGAAGGTAATCGGAAAGCCATATTTTAACAGCCTGATGATTCGATGAAGAATCATCTTAAACCTTTGTTCATACAAGCCAAAGTGGATGAGATTGGTGTCAATAAAGTGTTCATCGACGGTGGTGCTGTTGTCAATCTGATGCCTCAATTAGGGGTGTTCAAATCCAAACCGATCCAAATTAAAACCGCAAACCGATCCAAAAAAACCGAAAACCGCACAAAACCAAATATTATTGGATGTGTTTGGATGACATTTTGTGAAAACCGCTTGGATTGGATCAGATTTTGAATTGATTTTTTAAAACCAAACCAAACCGAACCGAACCGCATCAAATATTTTAATATATATTTCCATTTTTATAATTAGAATAGATTATATTAAGCTATTATTTTTTTTCTTTTTAATTATTTTAATACTATGTATGAGTTTAATTTAATCAATTTTGTTTCTTTTTCGTATGTTTTAAAGATAATCAATCATTATTATTTTGTACTATTATTTTTTTATAAATCATATGCTATATTTTGTATCGAACCTATCGTTTTATTATATTTTTATAAGATTATTATTAATAAAAAATTGCAATTTGTAATTTGGACATCTAAAAACCGATCCAAATTAAACCGCATTAATTTGGATTAATTTGGATCGGATCAGATCGGTTTTTTAAAACTAATCATCCAAAACTGAACCGAATCGCATATAATTTTATCTTTGGATCAAATGAGTTTTTGTTTCAAAATCGATCCAAACGGGACCGCGAACACCCCTAGCCTCAATCCTTACTCAAAAGGATCGGAAGACTGACAATGACTTGAAGCCTCATAATTTAATTATGTCGAATTGTGAAGGAAAAGCTGGTCATTCCCTTGGTGCTCTCCAAGTGAGTCTAATAGTGGGAACTGTGGTTAGACCAACCTTGTTCATGGTAGTCCCATCGAAAGCTAACTTCAACTTGTTGTTAGGAAGAGAGTGGATTCATGGGATAGGCGATGTTCCCTCATCCATCCACCATAGAATCTCGATTTGGAGAGATGATGGCACAGTTGAAAACATTGAGGCTGACCAAAGCTATTTTCTTGGTGAAGTGAATCAGATTACAAGAAAGACTTTCAACAAGAATCTAGCAAATATTGCTCCATGTGCATCTGCAAAATCTGATGGTGCTAATCAAGCAGATGCAAGTTATGTGAGACTCCATCCGACTCATGGTTTCATGTGGGAAAGGGAAACTCTCGACACAGAACCTAATGTGGAAGATCTGAATTTCCTAATCTTGCGGAATGACGAAGATGGTCATCACGTCTAAGCTAGGCACATATAACAAAATCACAGTTGTTTAGCCGGAATGTGAGATCAAAAAGGCCTTGGTGGCTAGTATGTAACAAAGATGGTTAAGAAACCATTAATAAAGGTACTATCGAAATACTTAGTTTGAAACTTAAGTAAATGTTGGTCAATTGACCACAAACTTGATTGTATCTATGAAAAGGAATTTGTATGATTCCTAAATCGAAAATCAAATGGTGAAATCTGGCAATTGATTGCCTTGAGATTCGAAGTTTTGGGTAAGAAACCAGAAGAAGTGGTTGAAACCACAATAGACGTAACTTTTGTCTAATATCCTAATTTTAACAGTTTTGTCAATAACAAAACATGAAGACAAGGAGTTACGTTTTATTGAGTTTTAGTTATAATCTTTGATTTATTTGCAAATGTCTCTTTGTTGCAGATAGTCATTATCCTAAAAATTGAAGGTTTTACCATTTACAATTTGTCGAGGAAATAAAATTCTTTGATAATATGTCGAAATAAAGGCACGTATTGAAAGTATAAGCCTATTGTGTGAAAATACAAATAACAAAAGCATTAAAAGTTTGACAAGAAGAAAACACTCAACTTTGAATTAACAAGATAATGCAAAGCACTGCCGAAAGCATTACAAAATTGGACATTGTTATGTCACGAAGTAAAGCATAACAAAACCCAAAAGAAAAGTAGAAAGCAAATGGCAGTTTGTTCTTGATTAAATAAAAAAAGCCATCTAATGGGTTGGAATACAAGATGTCGAATACAGTCCTACGCCTGACAATGATTTGTCACGCCAACAGATTCTGGAAGCCCTAAGCAAAGCTAGAACCTTGGATCTTCCAAGAAGCGGAAATGAACGAGGAACCAAGCAATTTCGACATCAAGACGACAGAGAAGGCAGATGTCCGTTGTCGAATATTCTTCGTCATCACCGGGAAGAGGCCAAAAGATGTTAAAAAAAATTACATCTATAAGAACATTATAATCGGAGAAAACACAGAAATAAATTAAAGCACATAACTATACCATATAAAACGTCAGTTTTGAATTTTCCATCTTGAATTTCCTTAAATGACTTAAAGCGAAATTCATGAGTAAAAATGTTAGTTAACTTGTCATACTTTTGCACCTTTGTACCAGAACCAAAAACAACCTTAAAGGGATTAAATTCAATGTTATTATCAAACACATGACAATTATACAGAGTATAAGTCTTTTTTTCCTCGATCAAAGCCTTCCAATGCTCCCATTCTCTATATCAAGCTATTACGTGAACTCGATCACCCTAAATCCGAGAAAGAAACAAAAAAATATAAATAAATCAAAACGTACGCTAATAAGTAACATTGATAAATCATAAAGGAAATTACAACAAATCTTAACTAACTCATCTAACCTTTGCATCACAAATAATGAGCTTCATATGTTGATTCTCATTACTACCAGTCCAATCCAAGAATCCAACACTCCAAATCCTATTTTCCAAATGTCCAAATCATTTTTGACATCTTTAATGTAGTCATAATCCACTGACATTGAAAGTCCTATATAGAAATACAATAATACAACATTTAATTTTATTCCCTTTGATCATTCTGATATCGGAAGAAACTAACATATTTCTTTGTGATCAATTTTTGTATCATCAAATCAACCTGATCTTAAATGCACAAATTTCTATATCATCAACTTTCTGGACCTCAATGATATGACCAAAACAAATTTACACCAATCAACTTTCATACGACTCAATGATATAGGAAAGAATAAACCAAATATGAAAAGTGTTACAGCTTTAGGGTTACTCACAAAAACTAAATAACCCACATGCATCAAGTTTTTTTCAACTACAGTACCAGAAGCTAAAATAGCAATTGTGTAAAAACCTTACCATGAGCTAAAATTCAATCATCATGACATCTACTATACTCCACATAACAAAGGAAGATTTTTCTACAGTCATGCAACATATCAATTTCTGGTACATAATCCACTAACAATTGAAAAAAAACCTTTAAAATGCATAATCATGAAAAAAAAGGAAGAAAACCACCTATAATGAAGCAAAAACTAAAACAGTGTCGAAAAATGAACCTCTCAAGCCATAAAAATCAGTCAACTCAAGTCATGCATGGTCTCAGAACCATGAAAAAAAAGAAGAAATTGACCTCTTATGAAGAAGAAAGTGAAACAGTGTTCCTAGCTGAACTTAGATACCGTTTGGCCAAGGTTTTTTACGGTCTAAAAGTTATTTCAAAACAAAGTTAAAATAAAGGCCTTTAAGAAAGAAGCTAAAATTGTTTGGTTTCTTTGTTTTTTTTAGTTTTAAAGATATTTTTAAGTTAAATGTTGTTTGGCAAAATATTGTACAAACTTTGAGTTTATTATTTTTTTTATGGTGTCTGGGGTTCGAACCCCGGACTTAGCATATATTTATGCATTGTTCCTATCAACTGAGTTAAGCTCACGAAGACAAAACTTTGAATTTATTATGAATTAACATAATAATTAAAAAAATGTTTAAAATATTTTCTGAAGGCTAAAAATGTTAAAAAATAAAAGATATTTTTTTTACAAATACTATATTTACTCAACGTTTATTGTGTAACATGAATACAAATGTGTATCATCATATAAATGACTTGTTAAATATTTGAAGAGTAGAAACAATTTAAGGAGCCTGAAATAATAACATAAATAAAATCAAAATAATTGGTTTTTTCTATTTCAATTATACTCTATAACAAATTTCGTTATAAGAATACCATATTTTTGGTGTCTTTCAAAAATATAAGAATTTATATTATATGATATTATATTTGTTACGTTGTTGGTGTCATGGAAACATATATCTTTAATTTTTTTGAATAAGAAAAAGATATGCATAGTTTGTTACAATATAAAGGTGCAAAGTATATATATAAGTATAATTTTTTTAGGCATTTATACCTTTTTTGAAGAAAAGACATCTACAATTTTACTTTTAATTAAAATCAAAATTTTATAAACATAAGCATACGCATTATGCAACGCCAAAAAATATTATACGCATTAACGTAACAAAAAAACAGACATACATAAAGTATTACTCTAAACGCTAGTGTATGTGTGTATATATTAGCGAGGTGGAAGAAAGAAAATAAAAATATTTGGTATCATTAAATGACAACATGAATAAAAATATTTTTGAGGTTGTGATGATTAAACGATATTGAAATTAAATATATAAGTGATAAAAAGATAATAAAATTCCTTTGAAAAAAAGGTAATAAAATTAAATGGAACCTCCTTAAATAAATTAAATGGAATGATTCAAAAAAAAATTAAATGAAAGAAAAAAACATATTGAAATATAATATTAAAAAAGAAAAGAAAAGGTTCCCAACGTAAATTGAAGAGAGATGCTTGTGAAATAAATTGTCGAGAAGTAGTTTTTTGAAGTAGCATTCAAGAACTTTTGGCCAAAGCTCATTCCATTGAATTTTATGCATTAAAAAAAGTAAGTTTTTTAGTAAGTACTTAATTGATATTGTATTTGGCCTAACTTCTCTTTAAAAATATAGAGAAGTTGGAAAAAAAACCGGGTCAAACGGTATCTTAATCTCCCACAACGTCAGTGTAGAAGCAACTCAATTTGGGATAAAAAATTGGAAAATAGTTAAAAGTTTTTAAAAATATAAAAATTGAAAAATAGTTAAAAAAATCAGTGAGGTAGCACTCAACCAAGCAACACTAAAAAAAATTATATGCATTAGCGTAATAAAAAAACAAACAGACAAACATAAAATATTACTCTAAACGTTAATATGTGTGTGTATATATTTGCGAGGTTGAAGAAAGGAAATAAAAATATTTTGTATCATTAAATGACAGCGTGAATAAAAATATTTGTGAGGTTGTAATGATTAAACGATATTGAAATTAAATATATAAGTGATAAAAAGATAATAAAATTCCTTTGAAAAAAAAAATAAAATTAAATGAAACCTCCTTAAAAAATTAAATGGAACGGTTAAAAAAATAAAATAAAATAAAGTTAAATGGAAGAAAAAAACATATTGAAACATAATATTAAAAAAATAAAAGAAAATGTTCGCAGCATGAGTTGAAAAAAGGTGCCTGTAAAACAAAGTGTCGAGAAGTAGTTTTTTAAAGTAATATTCAACAACTTTTAGCTAAAGCTCATTCCATTCAATTTTATGCATTCAAAAAAAATATTTTTTTTTAGTAAGTACTTAATTGATATTGTGTTTGGTCTAACTTCTCCTTAAAAATGTAGAGAAGTTGAAAAAAAGTCGGGTCAATCGATATCTTAATCTCACACAACAGCAATGTAGAAGCAATTGAATTTATGATTATTTTTATTCATATAAAATAAATATAAAATAAAAAAGAAAATAATATAAAATAAAATAAAATATAGAATGTAGAATATAATATTTGGATGAGGTGGCACTCTCCAAGATTAAGGAATTATGGAATTACCAAATTGCCCCTCCTAGGAGCAAAATTGAAAACAATTTTATTTATGTATTACTGGTAGGTGTTTTGGAAGTTCAACATGACAATAAATAGATCAACTTCACCGAACCAGCGGTCGCCTTAAAAGCATTACAATTTTGATTAAAAGTCATACACACAGTCTCTCTCTCTCTCGCATTTTCTTGTTCAACGCGAGAAAAGAAACCTTGAGTCAACGAATTTCACAACACAGTACTGCACTGCCTGGAGCCGTGCTTGGTTTTACTTCAGGTTTCTTTTTTCACCTCCCTTTCTATGATTTCCCTTTTCTTTCTTTCCTCCCTCCTTATTTTCAACATTAATTTATTTCTTTCGTCATTTTGGATTTACTTTCATCCAATTCTATATACTATATTCTATTGAGATATGGGTTGGTTGACATTCCATCCCATGTTCTAATAAATTAAATTTGACTTTTATTTGCCTATTGGCTGGCTAAGCTAGAATAACTAATACTATTAATATATGTTTCATTTAATTATTAATATTAGTTTGGAAATTAAATATTCAAGATTCAATATTGTCAATATCAGAATGGATTTTCAAGTTTTTGGAAGTATTTGATGATGTGTTGATTCTCATTTATCTCTCAATTTACAGTTTAAGTTTGTTTGATCAATTGGAGCACTGCACTGCACTGCGGTTACTCTCATGACTTGTTGCTCTCAATTTTTTAGGTCTTCTTCCGCCACACGATTCACCCGAACAGATATAGGTAATCTGTGATCTCAATTTATAGATCATCTTCTCCCTTTCTTTTCGATATTATATATGTATTCAATTAATTGCTCTATGACTTGATCTGTGTTAGCAATTCTATAAAGTAGACTTATTCTAATAATTCCATTTCATTAAAAGTTGCGTCAAGCAAAATGGCTAAACATGAGGTGTTCTGACAACCAACATTTTTGACACTTTCGGTTTCCTAGCACCAGAGGCTGTTGACCTTTTACATAGAGTTCAAAAGGTCATGCATAGCAATGTCATGTCTCCTAGGTCTATGAGTTTCCCTTCTATTCAAGTGTAAAAATGGTTTATATGTATAAAAATTAATGTGAGTGAACTTTTCTCAAAAAACCTTTGGCCGAGATGTTTTTATAAGTTTATATATATAGGAGATGTATCAAGTGAGAGGAGGGGAGTTGTTATATTGAGAGATGAGAGGAGTAATTAACATCCATCACATTAAAACCAACGGTTAAGATGCTTTCAGCTTTAAAACCTATTAACCATGTGATTAATACATTCCCTACATATATATTCAAAACTTTGATCTATTTCAAAATGATTATGTTTAATTAAGATGATGTTTCTATGTTGCAACAGATATTTCAGAACTTCACAATGTCAAAATTTACACTTATAAGGAATTGCGAATTGCCACTTCAGGGTTTAGTCTTGCAAACAAGATAGGGCAAGGAGGTTTTGGATCAGTCTATAAGGTGATTGCATTAGTATGAAATCACCTAGAATTCACAAAGAAATCTATTTGTGCTTTTACCAATATTTCTTGTTTGGTGACTGATAGCATCCTCCACTATACAGGGAAAGTTGAGAGATGGATGCTTGGTAGCTATAAAAGTTTTATCAGCTGAATCAAAACAAGGGGTCCAAGAGTTCTTGACAGAAATCAAGGTGATCTCTAGTATAGAGCATGAGAATCTTGTGAAGTTGAATGGTTGTTGTGTGGAAGACAATCATAGAATTTTGGTATATGGCTATCTTGAGAACAATAGCCTAGCACAAACACTTCTTGGTAAGTGATTTGTCATAATTTACACTCCCTCCGTCCCTGTATATAAACCCCCTTTGTTTTTTTTCACATTTCTAAAGAAAATTTGTTAGTGCAATTAATGTGTCTATTTTTTGTGTTAGTATTACCAAATTGTCCTTTGTTTGTATGAGTGTTCAATTTGACTTTTCATATTGCAAGATAAGTTAGTAGTATTAATTAGGGGTATGTTCAAGGAAATAATAATAATTTGATCTAGTAATTTGAAAAGAGGCTTATATTTAGGGACAAATTTTTATTCAAATGGGTCTTAAATATAGGGAGAGAAAGTATAATGTTATTAAGTGATATGAATGTAGTTAAACTATCATAATAATGTATTAGTCCTCATGAGTTTATAGGTTCAGGCCATAGTAGCATTAAATTCAGTTGGCTTGTAAGGCGCAACATTTGCATAGGTGTTGCTCGAGGGCTTGCATTCCTTCATGGAGAGGTTCGACCACATATAATTCACAGAGATATAAAAGCCAGCAATATATTACTTGACACAGATCTCCAACCCAAAATTTCAGATTTTGGCCTTGCAAAGCTTATCCCTCCAAACCTGACTCATATTAGTACAAGGGTTGCTGGAACTGCGTAAGTTCACTTTTCTTTATTTACTTGTTGTATAGTTTTTTAGTTAGTTAATACCAGTAAATGACGGATTTTGGAAATTTCAAGTTTGTCAGGCCTATTAAATTTGAGAAAATATTTTGGTTCCACTCCCCTGATTTTCTTCCTACCATACCCTGTTTGGTTTTGTAGTGGTTATGTCGCACCTGAGTATGCAATACGAAATCAAGTGACAAGAAAATCAGACATCTATAGTTTTGGAGTGCTACTATTAGAAATTGTTAGTGGGAGGCCCAACACAAACAGACGCTTACCCGTTAAAGAACAATATCTTCTTACAAGAGTAAGGTTCTTTCTCTGTGCAAATATTGAATAACAGAAACTTTTATAAAGTGTGAGTGAAATGTTATTTGAGATTGACATATGTCAACAGGGAATTTTATTCTTGGAGTGACTACAATGCCATTTCACTTTCTTTATTCTTGGAAAAGACTACAATGTAACAAGAAGATAACTTAAGGGCTACCAGTGCAAACAAAATATCATAAAGGACCAAGTCGGAAAAAATAAAACTTAAAGGGCCAATCTGAAATAAAGTTTAACCTTCTGAACTTAAAAGCTCATTCTCAATTGGAGGTTGCAAAACATATTAGGTAACTGTTAAGCCTGCTATGTAGATATCCTAAAAGAATGAGCTTTTAGTAATATCAAATTTGTAGATTCAAGACATACTTTAGATGAGAACGGTTTCTTTAAGTTAAGTGTCAAGGAATGAAAACCTATTCCCTCAAACTTTGGAATCTGTACATTCATGGTTTCAAGGTTTAAGAGAAAATTGGACATAGATTCCATCTCATATATTTCTTTGATCTGAATTGTGAATGAATTTACGGTTCCTGTTAGGATATACGGTTGATTCTTGCACAGGGGTCATGCTAATCTTCTATATATTGTTCACATTTTATCAGATGTCCACAAATGGATATTTGAGACACTTAAGGTGGGTGGTCAAGGGGATGGGGTAGGCACAGGTGATTCATCAATATCAATGGAAAGAATGGCTTCAACGACGTTTTGTCCTATGAGAAGAAAAAAAGAAAGGAAATCACTGATTCTAAGTTGTTCTCTTTCAAAATTGTTGCACTGGTGCTCCCTTATATTACTATAAAAATTAATTGATGTTTATGATTAAAACTAATAAAATAAATCTCTACCACTCATTCATTTTTAAACAATCTATCAACGGTTAATAAAAAGGGATCACTGGTGTATCTTTTGATGGGGTATACCTTAGAATGCAGCGGTAGGATGTTAAAGGACATTATATTATCAAGTAGATAAGTAGAAATTCTACTCTTGATGTATGACTGACATATAATGTGTCATGCAGGCATGGGATTTGTATGAGGAAGGGGAGCTAAAAAATTTGGTGGATGTTTTTCTAGAAGGGGACTTCAAAGTTGAGGAGGCAGTCAAATTTTGCAAAGTTGGTCTTCTTTGCACACAGGACTCTCCTGAGCTCCGGCCTTCTATGTCCACTGTGCTTAAAATGCTTATTGGTGAAAAAGATGTGAACGATGATAATATGATAAAACCAGGGATGATATTTGAATTTGTAGATGCCAATGACCTAGGGAACAAAAGAGGTAAGGCTGAAATGGAAAGTACATGTACTTCTTTGTTGGCAGGTTCAGGGAATCAAGATGATTCATCTTCATCAGGAACCGGGACCTCTTTTGCTACCATGACTTTCACTGCTATTTATGATCGAACCAATTAATTTGAATTGAGTGTTGGAGTAAGCCCTATTAGCTAATTAAGTTAAGTTGATTGGATTCATTTTTGTATCACGACATTAATTGATAGTGTAATTAATATATACATTTTGTGAGCTAAGATCCTCTCCATTTGCTTAAAATAAATGGACAATGTGATTTGTTAAGCGATAGATACAAGTATGTAGTGGGTCCCATCGCTAAGTGGGTTCCATTACTATTCATTATTTTCAAACTTCTGTGTCTTTATATCTCTAAATAGAAGAAATTGAGAGACTAACAAATGGAGAGGATCTTAACTCACGTTTTGTCTATGATTGACTATTACCAAATTGTCTTTTGCTTATAAATATTGACTTCACGGATGTTACCATTGTTTGGATAGTTATGAGGCAGAGATCTCAATCCTTATTTATGACATTAGTAAATTAATGTATATGAGGATGTTTTAGTTCACGTGTTTGTCCTGTGTTATGAAATATGGTGTGTTAAAAATAAAAAAAAAGTTTTGAAGAGACTAATGTTGATGTGGCTGCCCTTATTCAAAAAGGCACAAAAGTCTATTGTGGTGTTGTTGGAGACACTAAATGGAGGTTCAAATTTGTTTCTGATGTTTGTTGGACCACCCGCTCTTAGTGGTTGTATTAAGCTTAACGGATAATACTTAAGTGACATTGTGGTTGGTGACATTGGTGACATTGGCCAACAACCAATATCACCAACCACAATGTCATAAGTGTACAAAGAAACAAAAAAATATTGTGAAAGAGAAGACATTTGCGACATTATGGTTGGTCAATGTCACCACCCACAATGTCACCCAAGTGCTACCCGTCGTTGCTGCTGGTTGATGGCAAACCTGTTCATTATTAGATTCAAAGGTATTTGGAGCTTTAACTATGGAGGAAGGTTTTGAAATTGCAAAATTTGTTAAGCAAATTAAATTTTGAATAATAAACTGAAATGACCTAACTTTCAATAGCCAAATACAGATAACTCCTATTCCAAGAAGTGATTAAATGTTTATATCATGAAATCCAAGTAGAAATGCACTTAACTTCAATGTGCCTTATTTTTTGTCATCTACCTACCTATCTATAGATAACTACACAGAACAAGAGATGAGTGTTTTTCTTTACAAAGAAACAGAGAAAAAGGAATAAGAACAAAAATGTTGAAATTCAAAACCAAATTAAAGCACGGATATCCCAAGATTAAAATACTCAGACCAGTTTCCTAGTCTACAACAAACAAACTGCTTACACTGTTTTGCATATACCTCATAAACTATTCTGTTACATGATACAAACTAAAATACATACACAATATTTCAAGTAAACCTGTATTAGAATGCAAATAAGATTCCATATCAATGGAGTTTCCCTTTTATGACTTTAGCAGCCTGTATCTGATCTGCAAGTGATACTTTTTTCTGCATTTTCTCTCTTCTGATAAGCTCTAAATCCAATTTACTGTGAGTTGGAAAATTGGAATAAATAACGTCTCCTTCTTTAGCTACTTCACTTCTGATGATGTTATTTACATGATTCTGAAGACAGGAAAAGCATACCATCATTAATAGTAATTTCACCTTTCCCCTAGTTTTTATTTTTATTAGTAGCAATGAGGATTACATACATTTTTTTGAAGGGTCGGGCTCAAAATACTCAATTGAATATAACAATTAAGGTTACAGCTATACTGTACAGAGGCCTTTAAGATTTATACATCACTCTAGAATACTATTTTCAAAATGGCATATTCCTAAGATAAATGCCTTTTTAATCTGCTTCTATCCTTAATCCAAATACAGGCTATCATCATTAAGTTTGTAATAAGTCAAACCAATAATGCAAGTGTTTTCAAATTTCAACAGACAAAGCAACCAAGCAGTTAATCTCGACAGAAAATGGATTCAACAATTAAAATTCCTATTTCTATAAGTCCAAAAATGGGAAACTAACTTTGCTCAGTATTCTCCTTTGCCTTTCACTAAACTATAATTGCACATTTTAGCTGAGATTTAATTCATTCTGCCATCTCAATACTTACACTAATCTCATTTTTAATTGACTCATCATGTTGCATTTATAAACAGCCAATAAATGAGAAAATATTGATTGCCTACCTTAGTTAATTTAGAGCCAAGTTTGAATTCTTGAGTAACATCCTCGGCATATTTGTCTTCCTCTGCATTTTTGTATGGTTGATTCTTTATATTCTCTCTAGCTTTTGTCCTCTCTCGGAGATCTTTTCTCTTTTGAGTGAGCATTACCTTTTTTATCGCTTTTATCTGTGCTTCTTTCTCCGCTTTTATTTTTACCATCTCTTTGGCCTTTGCCTTCTCTGTAATACGCTGAAGCTGATTGAGAAGGATCATTTCTTCTTTTATCTTTTCGTAGCTATCCCAATCAAGTTCTTCTTCTCCACTCCCTCCTTTCTTTGCTGCTTTGGCTATGATTTCTGTCCACAAATGAAAGAATTTATTTGCTCCAACAGTTGCCATCAGCTTTTCTTTTTCCTTTTCCTCTGCCTGCAGAATTCGGTGGAACTCAAGTTGTTCTTTTATCTTATCATAGCTGTCCCAATCTAACTCTTCTTGACCACTCCATCCTTTCTTGGCTGCATTTGCTATGTTTTGTTCCCATAAGAGGAAAAACTGCTCCCCTGCCCTCTTTGACTTCAGTCGCTCTTCCCAGGCACGTCTCAGAGAATAACTTATCTTTTCCTTGATCTGATCACTGCAGGAAGGTTGGTAGAAGATTGGAGAATGAATTGCCATTGGCTACATTCTATTGTTATTCATGCCAAAGATCAAGACAACCTAAAATTTATGTCTAACAATATTTACAAGTAAGAATATAGTATACCTAATTGAAACCAACAGGATGAACAATACCTCGCTGCAACTACAATACTAGAACAATTTTCTTAGTAGAATATATTACTATCAGAAGGAAGTTTATAACTAGATTGAAATTAGTTTCTAGTTGGCTTGATCATCTGAATCCGAATAATTTGTTATCATCTTGTATTCATTATCATTGATTTTAATCTTACTTTATTCATCAGATAAGGATAGAAATAGAGCATACTCCTTATTGTAAACACAGTGAAATGATCGAGAGGTGGTCTGATTCTTGTTTGATTTCTCATTTGTTTGTAATTGGTTTTGAGTATCCCTTGTACTCCCTATAATATACTTTTGCAGAAAGAAAAAAAGTGAAATATGCATGCATTCTGTTTCTTTTGTTCTTAATTATATTATTGAAGTGGCTACAGGAGAAAACATCAAACAACTTTGAATTTTTTTCAGACATAAGGGTAACAGCCTTGGTGCAAAGGTAGAGTTGTTGTCACGTGACTGAAAGGTCACGGGTTCAAATCCTGGAAACAATCTCTTGTGTAAAAAACAGGGTAAGGCTGTGTACAATACACCAATTGGTAAGACCCCTTCCCGGACCTTGCGTATGCGGGACTTTAGTGCACCAGGCTGCCCTTATATTAATAAGGGTAACAGAAGTTGGGATAAAAGTATAGAATGACCTCAAGGTTTAGACAAATAAGCCCATAAATATATCCCTTAAGAGAGAAAAAAACAGCAATAACTTGCAAATTCAGATGCTATATATCCTAAAAAACATTGTTTCTTTTAGTAGTATTAGTATATGTTACAATCGGTTTCTCCAAAGTAACATACAATAAAACTATGCGATCATCACAAGCATGTTGCCTGTGCTCTTCCCCCAGAACTATGTACAGTAGGAACATTCCATATTATTGGAATAACCAAGTCCCACATAGATTAAAGATAAGGTCTGACCAAAGTTTATAGAGAGAGGTACCCCTGACCTTACAAGTTGGTTGCGTAAGGTTGAGTTAGGTCCAATATAAAAACCTAATATGATATCAGTGCCTATCCAGGACCCGTTGGGTCACCGACTATCAGGTTTTTGCTATTGAGCTCCGGTCACGCTCCAAATGTTTAATCCTGGGCGTGAGGGCAGGCCAAATATAAAAACCTAATATCTTATAAAGAGAGATAGATATGTTATTAACAAAGGATATTTGTTTTGGTTACATTAACAAAGGATTGTCAATACTCTTTCTTGTGTGTGAAATATTAATAAATTATGGAAACTGAAGAGTTCAAGACCAAATAATTTTTCCTTCTCAATTAATCCTTGATAATTTTCATAATTTGTTTTTACATACATAACATAAACATGATTTTGCAGGGTATAAGATTACAATCTGTCTTGAGGAGGCGTACATAATTTTTTTTAGGTCTTGTGTTTACCTATGACAATGGGGATGTTCAGCCATCTTCTTCTTCACCTGAAAATTTTTTAGTTGAAGGGGAAAATGAATATAATGAATGACCAGAAGTGAATCATGGGAAAGGAACTACCAAGTAAAAGAAAAAAAAATATTGCAAAACCAACTAGCATCTGACTAATGAGGGAAAAGAACCACATAACCAAAATAGTATCTCAGAGTCCTAAAATCAAGGTTTTAAATAGTGGTCACTGTTCTTTCAAAAAAAAATAAAAAATAGTGGTCACTGCAACATAACTGTTTTTAATGTTCCCAAAACCACAATATGACCGCAATTGAGGCCGCATTTAACTGCGATTCTCCGCAACCTCTATTTAAAACCCTGCCTAAATCATTTCAACAATAAGGCATGTCAAACTGTGATGTGAACACAAAAATAAAGGAAGACTCCAATCTAAACAAAGACTCTTACTTGACTTCACCTTGGGGTCCTTCAAAGCCTCTATTGTTCTCATCCTGATTCGCTCACGGGTCTCTGCAATTGGTTTCATAATTAATCACTTAAACAACAAAATGATCCAAAAATGGTAAAATAAACTCGAATGTAAAGTACCTGCGGTGTGTTTCCTTCCCTTATTCCAAGGTACTCTTCCTTTGTTTGCTAGTCCTATTCTCATTCTCCTCATTCTCTCCTTATCAAGAGATTTTAGAGAGTCGACATTGTTCAAATAATCAAAAGAATCTTGTTCAACATTGTGGTGTTCGGCATCAACAGAAAAAGACAATGTTGATTTAGGGATTGTTGGAGGGGAAAATGTACAAGCGCAACCCAATCTATAGCTCAAAAGTTGTTGCCTTGAATAATAATTGTTGGGAATATGAGTCAAAGGAGTGTGTGGAACAGACATTCCTCTCACACTGACAATATTTTCATGTAATAAATAAGTCAGTAATTATGAAGCACATACACCAGACACGACACACGACACTGACACATCAACGCATATAAAGTTTAAAGAAAATGACATAATTCAATGTAATTACAAGTGCCGGTGTCGTGTTGGACACAACAATTGTCCGAGGGACAGGCCTTCAATCTTAAGTGTCTGTGCAACAGTAAAGTAAATAAATAAGCATAACACAATAAATACAGTGTAAGGGAGATGTTACATTACATTGAGTTGAAGAAGAGCATGTTGGTTGGAAAGAGCAGTTAGGAAGGTGAAAAGGAACATGAACGAGTTGGAACACAGACAGCAGCGGCTCCGGTTCTATCTATATGTGGTCTGAATTATATGCACTGCAATTTATTAGATTTAGCTTTTTTCTTTTGTTTTAAGACGAGATAAATATTTCAAAGTTGGGCCATATACTATTTTTTAATGCTGGGCCATATACTATTTTTTAAGAGGATTGCTTTTTAGGCCCCCTCAATATCTTTTTAGGCCCCCTAAAATTACTAAAATAACCTTTATAAGACTTCCGGTAGATAAACACCGGTAATTCATTTTAACTTTTCTCATTTTGCACCTCCGGTGTGTACATACCGAAGGCACATTTTCAAACTGTTGGAATTACCAAACTGAAAACATTCACAGTATTTTTTGTACACTTAGACCTTTTGCAATTGCAACCTCTTTTGTGCCTAGCTGATGTCGGTGTTTTCATATTCACATCTTCCTGCAAAGGTCACATAAAAAATATCACCCACTTTTTTAATACAAGCAGGTTGAACAACAGTAATATATGAAGATCCCATATTATTCGGTGGAACATCAACTGCACATGGTA